>MDTB01142866.1_pt1 | contig 21073 bp, 6 predicted proteins | sample 811161 | NCBI WGS metagenome assembly MDTB01 (sample SAMN05326650, study PRJNA326480) | marine metagenome | isolation source: seawater | place: Mediterranean Sea | collected 2009
CAATGAACCTTTCTCTTTGCGTTCCAAGGTATCCATGCGTTGCGGTGCGTATTGTTGCATTAATGATAGTAATTCCTTTTTAACACTATCATCAGCTGTATCTGTGACAATCTTCTGAAGTAAATCAAATGAAATTTTATCAAAAACCAAGCTCATTTCATAATGAAATTGAACTCGATGCGCAGGATAATGAAGATCAATATCAGAACGCAGTGCCACGATCTTTCGAATAACCTCATTTAACTCATTTAATTGAACATTATCAAGATTTTTGGTCAATGGATCTAATATTTCACATTTAAAAATTGCTTCTTCTAACTGTTGAATATGAACTGCAAGTGCTTTAGTACTTTCCGGTAATGGTTTTGATGAAAAATGATACTGGCTATGGTTAACATTAAAGTAATGTTCTGTCTTCAAATTTTCCAATTGCTGTTTACGTTCGGTTAAATTACTTAAAGAAACTTCTGGCACATCATAAATTAGTTCAGGACCAAACACCTTTTCAATAACAGGTTTTGAAAGTTCCAAATCATTTGTACGAGATTTAAAAACCTGCCAAATCAATCGTTGCCGCTCTGAGGAAGAAAAATTATTAAAACAATCAACACCAAGTCCGTATGCATGGAATAGCGTCCGCTGAATCTCTGGACTCACCTGATCCAATCGTGCTTGCTGATGTTCAGTCATTTGGACAAAATCCTTGGGCTGTGCAGGTAGTGGACGATCAAAATACTGAAAGATTTTATCATAAACAGATTCCATAATCGGTGCCTTAGAAAGTGGTTCAAGCTGATCTAAAAACGTCTCAAAAACATCGTCAAGGAATTGTGATCGGGTAGATGGTGATGACAAATGGCCATCATCACTTGCACCATCATCACTAATAAACGCATCCCCATCGTCACTTGCACCATCATCACTAATAACCACATCCCCATTATCACTTGCATCGTCACTCATAGCAAAATCAGAATGATCATCATCTTGGCTATTAATCTCTTCCAACGCAAAAATAAATGTTTCTAATCCTTCTGGACGACCAGCTAAAATGGTTTGACGAAAAAAGGATTTTTGACGTTGATCAAGTGTTTCATAAATCGTTACAACGTCTTTAGGGCGAGCTAACCAATAAGTGGAATCCACCAATTGTTGAATTTGACGGCTTGTTAAGCCAGGAATCAAATGGTGGTTTTCATCTTTGGTTAATAACTGAACCGCTAAATTGGGCTGAAATATTAATAGATCATCCATAAATTTCGCTATTAATCGAGCATCTGCACTACGCATTGAATGGCTCGATTCAGAAACTGATAAATCACCTTGCAAATGCGCACCATCATCAGAATGATCGTCATTGGAATGAACAACGAAACTTGCTCGATTCGCTTCATATTGCGCTTGATTTTGCTGCAATCGCGCTTCTGTTAAGATTTCCTCAGAAGAGCTTTTCGCGTCAAAAAACTGACCATCACTAAAGTCACTTCCTCCGTCTTGTGAGAGTGCATCTTGATACTCAGCATCAGACGCACTACTCGTTGAATCACCTTGAGTTCCAACAGACCCATCCTCAGTGGAGTAACCAGAACCATCATCACCAAGTCGAGCACGTTGAAAAGCACTTGCATTCCCCAACCGCGCACGACCTATCGCCGTTGGTTCAATGTTATCACGCTGATCATTAGTAGCTGCTTCAAGTACACCTTTTCTTGTTTCATTCAATTTTGATGATGCCATAGTCAATGGATCATCATAATTGAGAAAAAAATGAGCCAATATAGATTGTGGAACATGTTGAATAACACGGCGTTGCAAATCAACATCTCCACTGTTTAAAACATCAAATAAAATGGAACGAACTGTTGGACGGTTTTTTAGAAAAAGGTCCGCCGTTAGTGCTTCTTTATCGGGTTCTTTATTAATTGCTAAATCCCAGTGGAGCTTTTCCCATTTAATATCCTGAGATTTAAACGCATTAATATTTTGATAATTTGCTAGAAAAATCATGAACTGAAAATGTGTTGTCGCAGCATCATGAGGGGTTTCAACACCATGCTGAAGAACGATCTCATTTTTAACAAAGTAATCGTCCAACAGTTTAAGTATTTTTTCACGTCGTTTTAAATCAGTTTCAACCATTAGAAATTGAAATAACTCTTGTGGAAAGTTTAATGCGATATGACCCAACCAATCAGGTCTAATTTTTGGATTTGAATCCAAATGTTCTCGATACCAAACAAGCGCTTTGTGTACATTTTCCTTTTTAATACTATCCATATCTGGTACTGCTGATTTCAAACCATTTTCATCAGGTTCTTGTACAGAATCAACATCATCATAATCAAAATTAGAATCAAGATCATCCTGGTCTGGGTTAGAATTAACTTCAAAATTAAAACTTGAGTCGTTCCAGTCATTTTCAAGCTTGAACAATCCTTTTTGATCTTCAGAGGTTTCCTCTTGGTTTTCAAATATGGGAACCAAATCCTTTAGTGTCAGGGTAGACAAACCACCTTCAGTCGAATTCTTAGAAAATTCTAAAGCGTCATCAATCGATTTAAACAATTTATTTTTATTATATTCTTTTAATCTAAGAAACCATTTTTTCCCGGTGGTTGAATATGTTTCACTTAACGCAGCTGAAAACTGACAAAGTGCTAAGAACTGTTCTTTTTGCTTATCACCCTTCTGCACTTTCATTTCATTAAAAGCAGTTTCTATATGGCGCTTAAATTTCTGTTTATAATGCCGGCGCCATCCCAATTGCTGAAAAAAAACACCTGATGTCTTAAAATGACCGTCCGCCAATTGTCGAATATGCTTTTCATCCGCATCTTCAGTTTGTTTCATAATATGAGCCAATCTTATATTTTCACCAGGAGTAAGAATCCATTCTGGCATAAGCTCTAGTGTCGCACGAGATAAAAATGAAGGGCGAGCTTCTTTTGGCATTTTATCAAGAAACACAGCCGCATGTGCAAGCCGACGTGCACCTTTAAAATTTCCCATTTTAAGTGCCAAATCAATAATGCCATCGGACCCATTACTCAATATATTGATCAACCGTTTTTTATCCGATTCAAATAGTTCATACAAATTATTCATGGTTTTTTTAGTACCAGAATCACGAGCAGCCAACGTATTCTTCGCAAAATCCAGAAGTTTGATATTCAATTTTTGATTTGGATTATGAGGTGAGGAAATATCTGTAGTCAAGGCATTTTTAAAAAAGTCTTTCATCATATTTGCAGATTCATCTTTACGTTCAGACAATTGAGAGAAAATACGCCCTGTAATTTGATAAACCCGCTTAGGATCTGATTTAGCCATATCCTCAATAAACTGTATTAAATTCAACAGTTCTGTGTCGCGTTTCTTTTCATCCATCATGACATTTTGATTCATTGAAACAATCATCGATACCGTACCATATAAGGCAAATAATTCAATATTATTAGCAATTGAACTTAAATCAGATCGATTTAAATGAATTCGATCGTTAAACCAACTGCCTAGCTTGCGCTGTTGGTGCTGATAATCATCAAACTGATCAGCCAATTCGTCCAATCGACGAAATCCTTTGGTCACATCTTGTAATAACATCATTTGTTTTGATGACACCACACCACCTTCAAACGTTGGCATTGTATTAAATCGTTGAAATTGAGATGTGTTTAATTCATGAAGCGCTTTAACGGTATCTCGCAACTTTTTTGCTTCCATATCAAAAGCATCAGCAAGTTCACCGCCACCCAAACGAACCATTTCCTTATATGTTTTTCGAATCGATTCCCATGGACCTGATAACTGCTCTAAACTCTCAAGACTACCATCATAACTTTTCTTGGTAGACAGACGGAAAACAGATGTTGTCGCATCTTTAACCGCATTGAACCAATATTTCGCATTGGCAGAAATACCCGCATAACGTGCATCATTGGCATCCAATAAAAAAGCTGAAACCTGTGCCATTTTCTGTTGTGCAATTCGTGCCTGTTTTTGACGAATATGATCAGGCGCGGTTGGTGAAACCAACATACTCTTTGAAAAGTCATGCGCTTGATTCTTTATAAATTCGCCATCGCCTTTATGAAGCGAACGACCAATATCCTGAGCATTTTTAGACCATAAATCAATCGCATTTTTAATAACATCTTTGTAAAACCCCTGATAATATTTCCGTTTTGAGATAATATCAGAATTGATACGTTGCTTCGCTTTTTTAATATTGGCAACATAAAGCGTAGATTCTGAAAAGGAACCAGCAGCAAAGCGTTCATTACTACTTTGGCCTTTTAAATATGTGATTTCAGCATCTTTGGCAACTTGATTTTGTTTTTTAGCCAACTGATCTTCACGCAGTGCTGCAGTAGTAATACGCAAAATATCACCACCAAATTGAATTAAAAAATTGAGTGAACGATCTTGGGTTTTAAAGTTTTTTTCTGTACTTTTTTGTTCAAAATCAAATTTGCTTTCACGTCGCCGCTTTCCACGATCATACAACCATTTTATCCCCCCAATAACAAAAAACTTAATGCCTTGTTGAAAGGTTTCAAACCGCTCATTTTGAATGCTATTGGCAACGTTAACAACTTCACTTGCCAAACTGAATCGATTGCCTAAGTTTTTTGACATGTATTGCTTTTTCATTGTCATTTGGGATTTCAAAAAATTTGCATAATTAAGTGGTGCAGTAACGCCACCCAACTCATCAGCAATATTTTGATAGGCTTCAGCAACAGACTGACCCGACTTTAACATCAAACTCCATTGAGCATAGAGTTTCTTTAACATAATATTTTGATAAGCATACTCAAACCAATTAACACTTTTATATTCCATCCCCAACCAATGCATAACCGCATTATTGCCATATTCCTTATCAAAGACCATACGATCCGTTTTATCAGAAAAATCCAAATAAGCATCTTCCCAATTCGCAATGCCTGAGTAGTTTATGGTGCCACCATCAGAGTTTCCATCCGTGGGTACTCGATAAGCAATCGCATTAACATCACGATTGGATGATCCTAGCTGATCTTTTTCAAGTTCAGATTCAAGTTCATTTTCAACACCCTGATGATCAAGTTCAAGGTCCCCATTTTCACCACTATCCAATTGGACATTATAATAAGAAAGCATGATCCCTTGAAACATGTTCGCCAAAGTTTTAACTGCAATGAAACCAAAAATAGTAATTGGAATAAATTTAGACAATGCCAAATAACCACCAAAAAAGAGGCCTTCATAATACGCCCTTTCAACACGTCTTAGGGATTGAAAATGAGAGTTATTTAAAGCAACTGCCGACTCTTGCAACGATTGAATCGCATCCAAAGCCTCCAAGTCATGGGTTACTTCTCGCTCAATAACATCAATAATTGCGGACATATGTTGAGCCCCAACTTTGCCATCACCACGCAAAGATTTGGTAATTGTTGATATGGCACCAGTTAATGCCATATAAAGCACAACAGAATATTGTGCTTCCATACCCAAGCGTACAATTCGAGTACGAATATCACTAATACTATTGTAATCAACTGTTTTTAAACGAATCTCAGTTCCATTGTGATCTTTGACCCATGACAAAGATAATCGCATGCCCTGATTTAATGGCTGAAGCCTCATGGCTGATTGCAACAATTCAAAGGAATCCTTTCGATACTGAATCAATGCCGTTTGATTGGTAACGTGAGGCATCTTAACATGATAATTGCCACTAGAATCCATCTGTAAATAACCGGCACTAGCCAATTGAGTGAATAAACTGGATTGAGCAGCGGAGTCCGTTAAAAATGATGAAAAACTAAGCGCACTAACTGGCGTTTGTGAAATATAATGATTACGTAATGTTTGATTAATATCAGTTTGGTGCTGCGAAAAATCAGGATCCGATACTGGAAAGTTCAAGCGATAGGCTAAACGAATGACAGAATCATTATCGAGTTCATCTCGCCGTGATAAATCATCTGAAGATAACGTAAACCGGTCCGCACCAACGGTCTGTAAGTACCCAGAGGAATCAAAATAATCAGACATTAAATACCGGTCCGAATAAACATTATTGCCATAAAAATCTTCATAAAGTGAGATTGATTCAAATGCGTTTAAACCCGTATCAATAAACTGACCGTAAACTGGAAAAAGCATCATTGCACCCATTCCCCCTGTTTTGAACCAGGTGTCATACTCTCGTTCATAACGCATTTTGTTAATTTCAAAATTATGGTTCACCGCAGATTCATAATGTGAAAGCAATTGCTCTTGCAGTTGAATATCATTATTTACCAATGAAAAGCTGGATTCAAAAACTTTTTGAATGCCACTTGCTACTTTAACTTTATTCTCGTCACTTAAGTTAGCTGCCATAACAGCAACAGCATCGCTAACAGCTTTGGTTAATATAAATAAGAAACGCATCTGTTCTTGAATTATTCGAAGACCATCTTTATACCATTCCACATTGTATTGGTTAAGCATCACCCGCTGACCCTTTTTATCAGAACTAAAAAATTGATCACTGAGTCGAGATCCCGTACGCTCAGATTGATCAAAAAAACCACGCCGAGACCACTGAGGCATTGCATTCACCCGATACTGCTGATCTGCATTCATCTTAAGATACCCATGATCAATGAGTTCCTGAAATAATTGCGCTTGTTCTGTATCTGTTAACGTTTGACCACCAAGCGAGGCAAAATCAGCCACACGGACTTCCTGTGATTGATCATATTTTGAGAGTAAAATCTCATTAATATGATCATTATATTGATAAAAACTGGAACTGGTTAAAAGCGGAAAATAACCATCATTGCCATAATCATTGAATAACATCTTTTCTTGGCCTTGGAGTAGCGACTGAATGGTATTTCCATAATCGGATCGCACAGAACCAGAAACTGAACCACCACTAGCAGTTGAAAATGGGACTGTTGAAGCTGTTGTTAAAGAAGGCTCAACAGACGAACTACCTGCTGCAGAAGAAAAATCAGACATGACAACACGGTAATTACCATCAGGAAATCGTCGAATGTAGTTCAATGATTGCAGTTCATTAAAAAGCGCAAGCTGACGATCAGCTGAATCTATAAAAGTAAAATCATTATAGCTCAGCGTCTGCGCTGAATCATACTTACTTAAGAGCAGGCTCTCAATATCGACTTGATGCATTAAATGCAGTGAATTGGATGGCAATTTAAAATATATATTAGACGGGATTGCATCGGTAATATTCACTCGGTAATTGCCATCACCACACAAAATAAGGTGATTGTTTTGAATTAATTCATTAAATAAGGTTTGGCGATTTGAAGTGTCACTGATAAAGTCAAATGCAGCAAATGTAATCGCTTCAGAAGACTCATAATAATCATTTAGTAGAAGATCAATATCAGATTGATACATGTAAAAATCAGAGTCACGTGAAATAAGAAATTGATATTGTTGTTCAGCAACCACGTTTGAACCATCCAAATCTGCTTCGATTCTATTGGAAATATCCGTTAAAATATCATCTCTGGTATCGCCATCATAGCCATGATCATTCCGGCCACCCGAATGGCGATTTTGAAGCAATTCTTGGATTTTAGTTCGATCAGGTGCAAAATCACCCAAAACATTACCGACAATTAACTCCAACTGATCATAAACAGCAGTACCAATCGAGTGACCTGTGGACCCAGGCAAAAACCCTTTCAAAATAGGTTCAATCATATAACGAAATCCTGTGCCTGTAATTTGCCCAAAAAGTTCAGCCACTGGATTTGAAGAACGAGAAAAATTTTGAGTAAACGTATCAAGAATTAAGTCCATGGCATCGGTCGAAAATATTCGGATGGTATCTTCATCTGAATCTCCAGGAGACACCTGGAAACGATTATCGAAAATTGTAGCGTCACCGAAATCAGGAATAAAAAGTTTCATAAACTCATCGGGTAATAACGCACCAAACAAACTATCTTCTCCGCCAAATATGGTATCTGCACTTGTTCGAATGACATCAGAAATTGATGCAGTAGAAATACCCAAAGCATTTTGATTTAAGACATTGGTATCTTCAGCCGTGTATGTAAAAACATCCTCAACCATGTATTTTCGTTGATACGCTTCCAGGGTCATCAGTTCACCAGAAGTTTCCAAAGCGGGATCAAGAACCATCGTTTGGTCATCAACATCAATGGTTAAATAAACATGACCGGAACGCTTGCCATTAACACTCACATACGCAGCATGCGAAGTTGGCACTTGCTGTGCCCCCTCTTTTTGTTGAAGCGCAGCCAATAATAAACTATGTTCCAAATTAACCAAATCCTCACAATCACCGCGAAGAGATTGCGCAGTTTCAGCAACTGTTGCCCAATGGTCCTCTCCTTGATCGGCAACATACGATGTTTTTTCATGAATGAAACGATGAATACCCAGAACCATCTGATCCACTGAATCAGGAATGCCATCTGGAAAAATGTTTGTATTTAGAAGTGTTTGAACGTGTGGATCATTGGGATCAATGTAATCATTAGCATTGGCATAATCAACAACAGAACGTGGAACAACAGCTGCATCAACATCCTGACCTGCAGCAGATGAAAAGTCTTGGGATATTGCTGTTGGCGTGAGTTGCAAATTGCTCTGAAAAAAATCTTGAGCCGTTGATTCAAGGTCCCCAAATTCAGCACTTGGATTCATTAACTGATCCAATTCCTTTTCCAGATGAAGACCCCGCCATGATTCAGCCAAACTCATCACAGAAGAAATCATCGTAATTAAAACACCAATCAAATGGGTCACTGGAGTTGGCGCTAACATAAGCAATGCACCAGCGATACTACTCCAAGTTGAAGAAATATCAAGACCTCGTAAAATTGGATCCCCCATCTTCACAATATTCAAACGCAATTTATGCAAATCATTAATTCGAGACACCATTTGAATTGTGTCAGATTGAATTGAAGAGAGTTGCCGTTCAGCCAACCCCATATGCGATTCCATTAATTGGGATTGCATATCGCCATAATGAGACGATGATGTCGCATCTCGAGAAAGTTTACCCGCAATTTTTTCAAAAAATTGGGATTGAGCTGATACCAACGTCATATAAATCCGGCGAACTGTATTCATCAGCATAAAGTTTTTCCGCGCCAAATTCATAATATCGAAATTGGCCACTTGAAACCCCGATCCAGATTCACCAGAACCGGCAGCAGAAGATGAAAGATGAAGTGCATTTTTATTTTTTCTTAGATACAAATCATGATAAACCATTTTAGAATGTTGGTTCCCCATCACCCCCGCAGAAAAAAGTCGAGATAGCTCATCTGAAGAAGATCCAGCGGCGCGAAGCTCATCTTGAGACATTAAAATATTGCCATCATTATCTATCACATCATTTCGAATCAAAACCGTCCAAATATCATCAGTCGTAATGGCAATATTTTGTAAGTCCGGCCAATTAACACGGTAATTCCCATCCGCATTTTTAATTACATATTGTTTATCAATCAAATGTTGAAATAAATCAGCACCCAATGGCTGACCATTTAAGAGGCTGGATGCACTAACCGGTGAACCGGAATCATATTGCCCTATTAAAAATGCCTCCAATTCAACCTGACGAGGATAAAACTCAGGCAATGAAACCGGAAACATCAATTGATTGCTGTTGGCTACTTCAATTGCACGGTAATTCCCGTCTTCATGCTGATGAATGTAATTTAAGTTTACTAAAGATTGAAACAAAAGATTTTGTTCAGTTTCAGAATCTAAAAAATTAAACGCACTCGCAGATATAACCTGTCCTGAATCATAGGAGTGTCGCAAGATCGATTCAATAGAATCACGGTGCGCATAAAATGGATCACTTGAGTTAATTTTATAAAGGTAATAATCTCGAATTTCAAATTTCGCTAAAGCATCTTTGGTAATTCTCGCTACGCCATAATTGTTATGTGTATCACCAATATCGAAATTCGCTAAGGACTGAAACGTCGCCAAATCATATGCTGCATCAACATTATAATCGGAATCGCTATTGCGTTCCATCATATCCATGTATTGAAAAAGGTATTGTGACGTATTAAATATATCCATCCCCGGATGAACAATACGCATTCCATCAAGAACAGCCGCACCAGTATAAGACGTCGCCTTCTGGTGAGCCAACAAAACCTCACGGGTGGATTGTCGAATATAGGATTTTTGATTATAGGTCAATTCCTGCCAATTGGTTTTAAATTTCATGTATTGTTCATGAAGAAAAATACTCATTCGCAAAGCATCGTCACTGGTATCTGTCATCGTTGGCAATGATTTATCAACATCAAAAAGACCAACCGCATCTAAATTAACATCTGGCAAAAAAGCACCAGATTCATCAATGATGCCACTGGCCATAAGAGCACTAAACATTTGAACCGATGATAGGTCCCCGTAAAGGTCTCCTTGGTTTAAGAATAAATTACTAAACATACTGGGCATAATATTGGATCCAAATTGAGGGACATCAATCATAGCACGTTGCATGCTACGACGATTATCACGAAGCATTTGATAATAATCCTGAGATAACTCAGCTTTCAAACTTTCATTTCTCAGCTGATATTCATTACCTAAAAATGAATTACCCAACTGACTAGAAAAATCCGAAAACTCAAACTCAATCTGCGCAAGTGCTGTTTGATATCGCGATTCATTGGTCTTCTGAACGGTTTTATCAAACATGTCCATCAATGAATTTAAAGATTCATTGATTCCACCCGTGTATGTATTAAATGACTGAAAAATTTTCTGGCGCGAACGAGCAGTTGCTGAAGCTGTTGAGTTGTCATCACCCAATTTCGCTGCCAAACTGGACATCATATCCGAAATACTAAACGCCACGGTCATAAATGCAGAAATGGTATTTTGAAGTGAAAAAAACAAAGACATCAATTGTTGCAACTTTTCATGATCCACACGAATAAATAAACTATTACTATCTGAACCTGCATCATAGCCACCGGAAACAAATGGCGATAAAGAAAATAGCGGTTGACCACCACTTGAATCAGAGGCATATATCGGCGTAGTGGACGCAGTTAAGCCATGAAATAACTGTTCAGAAACTTCATCAAAACGCGTCAATGCATTTCGAAAAAAGTCATCACCATATGTCATTTGAGAATTATCTGAAAACACATACGCGCGACGACGCAAAAGATCCATAATTTGCGCGGGGCTATCACTCACAAGATTTGGAAAAGTAAAAAAGTCTTGCAAAGCCTGAATTTTTTGTTCATCTGTCAATGCATCAACGTTTATCATACCCGTTTCAGAAATAAACCCAATTTGGATCAGTTGCTGATAAATTTTTTCATTATTGGAAGCATTGGGAAGTGAAAATTGGTCTGGAAAGTTAAATAAATACTGACGATTAGCATTTAATACAAGTTGACGAGTATCTTTTAAAAAATCAAAAAATTGAGCATCCTTTCCATCAGTTAAAAAAGAAAATGCACTTTGATCTATCGCGCCAGAACGTTCATAAGCTGAAACAAGTGTCCGGTTAATCCGGGCATACTCTGCCGCTGAAATATCATTTAAAAAAGGGTAAGCCTCCTGATACTGATCGATTTGAATGAGTTGATAATCTTCAAATGCATTAAAATCAGCGATAGTAACCGCATTCATCCCAGTATCACTACCCGATTCAATCAATCGAATCATCTCAAGGCCAATCACTTTTCGAATCAATGAATTATAATTTGTAATTTCATAGTCACCATCATGATTTGATGTGATTGAATCAAAATCATAATTTGAACCAAAAATTGCCTGAAATTGTTCTTCAAGTTGATCATCCATACTAGATGAAGTCGAAAAATGGGACAGCGCATCTGCTTCGACATTTAAGATTGTGTCCGTGACATCATAGCGAATCAACTCTTCAAATGAATATTGCTCAATATATTGAGCACGAGTGGGAATATCTGATAATGATGGTTTACAAGAGCCGGCCAAATCAAAAATTAAAACCTGATCATTCAAATGAACTTCAACCAAGCTATGTCCATAACGATGAATGCCGTGACCAACCATTCCAGCAAGGACCTTGGATTGTAGTAATTGGCCCTGATCAGAACATAACATATTAATTGCAGCATAAAACAAATGGGAAAACTCTTCACAATCCCCTGTTTTAGAATTTAAAAATTGGTGAATGGATTGCCATTGGTCATCAAGTTCAGCCTCATAAGTAAACGTACCCCCCATAAGCGCTTGGTAAAGCGTAAAAATTAATTCGTCATTGCTATATTCAGTTGTACCATTGGGAAATAGGGTCAATAGCCAGTTGGACAAAGCCGCTTGGTCCTCAGCCGATAGTTGCAATGCGTGATGAGCTTGAGTGTAGTCCACTGTTTCAACAGGAATATCATTGATCCAATGGTGCCGATATAAAATTCCAAATGATCGGTGCAAACTTTGATTGTATTCAATTGGTTGAGGTTCATGATAAGCAAGTGTAATGGCCGACTCACCAATTTTTACCTGACAATAAATTGCATATTGATCAAATGCGTTTAAAGCATCAAAAACAACAACTTGTTTGAAAGGTGAAGATTCCAAAGAATCGGCCCAAGCTTGTAGAATGTGCCCTTCAAGAAGAGTTAATTGATCACTATACTGATCGGATTCAAGTGATCGAAACCATTGATGAAATTGGGTCAATTGACCAACATCAATATCACTTGAAGAGGCTAAAATACCCAATTGTTTTAAAGTTTGAACAAAACTGGCCAGTAACGGATGATTAGTTAATGACTGACCATTCGCGATAAGCCCATTAAGTTGAGTCCACATGGCTTCCCAGCCATCAGTGGCTTGAAATACAGCATCATCAGAAACTTGTGCTGGCCCTTTATCAAACACTTGAACATCATAATCTGCACCAATAACAGGAATTTCAGATGATGGTTGAACATTCATAGAGTACACAGTTGTATCGTTTATTACCGCCATGTTATTTATATCGTAGCGAATCAATCAAAACTTGTAACGAAAATAATCATTCTTTCAAAAATCAAAGGTAACGATCAAGAGAAGCGTTATGTAGCTAGGCAGGATTTCCACCTCGTACCATTTCTGAATACTGACGACCTAAATCTTCATTGCGGTTTAAAGCGTCGTCTTCAGTTAAATTTGTATTGTTTGCGTTTTCTTCAAGATCCAGGATATATCGACGATGAGTTTTTGTTGTTTGATTTGTAAGAAACAATGCGACTTTAATGAGATCAGGAATTAGAGGAACAAGGATATTGCAGTAGCCAGAAACAACATCATCACCTTCGACATCAGAAAAACGACTCACTGCAAGCATAATTAAAACCATCATAGCCGGTGGAAGCATTGTTTTAAGCAAATGCTGGTTTAAACGGTTTTTTAACATAGAAAATGGTTCGTCACCAGCTAATTTATCGATAACACCTTTTTTTCCTTTTGCTGTTGTAAGTAAGTCCATAATTTTCGGTTTACTTGTATCGGGTTTAGTTGGATAAGCCTCATTATTTGTTAAGCCTTGGTATAAATTAACAAACGGGCCGAATAGTGCATTACACGAACAATGATCAATAAAAGTTGCAAAAGAGTAAAACGTTGTTAAAAGAGCTCTTGTCAATAAAATATCTTTGACAGACAATTGCTCATAATAACCTGACTCGGACATTCCAATGGCAACCCCAGCCAATACTGCAAAAAAAGCAGTTTGTTCCATATTACGTTGATAACTGTGATCCTCTTTTTTATTAAAAAGCGATTGAATTAAAGCCTCTTCGGCCATAGATTGATCATTGTTTGAGCCAATGTAACAATGCAATTGTTTAAGAAGTGAATCTTTACGGGGAAAACCGCTAGCAATCACGCGTTGAGTACACGTAAGTTCGGAGACACCAGAGCTGCTGAGATCATCAGCTAACGCTAAGCCTGCATAGTAACGAGCCAAATCGCGACCGTCATTGTATAAATGAACAATTAAAGGAACAGCTGTATAGAGAAGTAAATATAAGGGGCCAAATCCTTCATCAAGATAAGTACGCTTAATTTTTGGGGGATCATCAGAGTCAATATCATCATTAGAAACACTCCCATCGTTTACAATACCACAATAATTATTTGCGATTTGTAACCACTGATTGATTCCGAAACAAGTCTCTGCATTTAAATCACCACTATTTTGAGCCAAGGTTTGCCAGCTCGTGGCCGTTTGGTTTCGAGCCGCATCTGTTGATTCCACATAGGCATTTCTCAATTGATGACAAGCGGTCTCATTCCACCAATCACGGGTAAAACCCCAAGTAGCAGGTGTGGTTGTATTATCAACAAGTACAGATTGATCTTGTGGACAAAGTGCAGTCCCAACGTTTGCCAATTCAACCTGTAAATTTGCATTTGAAGTCATTTGTTCTACACATCGAGCATCATTACATTGATTAGTAGAGCACCATAAACTATTCAGACCCATAACTTGGCGAGTTTGCATAATAAGTCCCAACATAACCATCCCAGCGAGTGATTTGGATCCAAAAACAGACATTAATCCCATTGCTAGGCCAGTTAACTGTTGTCCGGCAGCAACAAAGTCCGATGGAGCTGCATTAGCTGTTTGAATCAATGCCAGTACAACCAATGAACGCATGGCCGAAGAAGCGCCAGTCATTCGAGATCCATGGCGTAAAAAAACACCACGCCTCATAGGAAAATCAGGGCGTAACGGTTGCACTGGTGTTTTTGGCAGTTCAACACCTGTCGAATCAACTTGAGCAACCAAAGGTGCATCCAATGAACTTTTACGGAGAAGTGAACTAGGTTGAGTTCCTTGACCGAAACGTTTTTGACTGCCAGGTTCTAGGACAGTTGGGCTTGCAATTCTCATTAAAACACTCCTTTTGGTATGGCTTATGTAAAACCTTATATTTAATTATCGAAAGCACACTCCAATTTCTTGCATCGACATAAAGAAAACCATTTCGTAAAATAATAACATGGACAAAAGCTTAATTTTAGCCCACCTAAAGGAAACATTTAGACCACAACATATTGAAGTTATTGATGAATCACATCTCCACCATGGACATGGCGGTACTGATCATACAGAAAACACCCATTTTCATGTCATTATTGTTGCTGAAACATTTGCTAACGATTCATTAGTTACACGGCATCGGCGAATAAATAATGCACTTAAAACAGCGTTTTCCAAGCAATTGCATGCCCTTAAAATAACAGCAAAATCCCCCGCTGAATGGACATAACATGGTGCCAAAAATCCACCTATATTTTGTTCAAAATAGCACTTTAAGCTCACATCAACTTGGACAACTTATTTTGGCACATCATTTAAATACAACACCATTAAAAGTTAAAATTAAACGTGAAGGAAAACCCCAATGTGAGTCACATTCCATTGAATTTTCAGTATCACATACAGCCGATACACTGGTCATGGCTGTTAGCAAAACACCAGTTGGAATTGACATTGAAAGGTCCAACCGCAAAATCCCATTAAGGACACTTAATCGACAACAAAAAACACCTTATGAATCCATCCAGCCTTATATGATGACCCAACACAGGCAAACCGAAAACGAAGCCAGAGTACTTCTTTGGACTCGATTTGAAGCTGAATCAAAGCTTATTGGAGCGGGTCTTCGTTTTCCAATTCCCGCTGAAGCCGCTTGGCCTGTGCAAGCTTTTGATTGGCAAGGTCTGTATTGTTCAGTGGCATGCCAGGTGCCGTTCGATCTTCTTTCTGTTGATCGACTAACGTTTTCCCAAAATGCTTCAAAATGGTTTGAGAATACGCTGCAAGCGTCAACGCCATGCGCCGTGAAATTTCTATTTCATTAACAAGTTCCAACCGAATGACACGGCGTCGTAACCAATGTACAAAATCCAGTTGATCAATGGATTCAAATTGCCAAACATGAATTGGTAGCCCATGCTTCATCGCCATTATAACGCCATAAGGCAACGCATCAGTATCACGATATTGAAAATACACCGGTTGCCAAAAGCTGTATCCTTGATTCAGATAAGGATCCAAACGAGAGTCAAAAACAGTATAATTATCGGGGGTTAAGCCATATTCTTGTGGGTAAAAGCCAAATAAAAATTGCAAGGGTCGCAACCATTCAGTCGCGAAAAAACGATCATTGGAAATCACCAAATGATCATGCGGTAAATAAGCAAATAATAACCAGTAACTTAAATGAAAATCATTACAAATATGAATTCCAGATAGTGATCGAAGCGGTAATTTAGTTTTAATTTGCAAACGTATCCCACGTAAAAAAAAGCCCAACCGGAAAACAAAACGCAACTGCACTAAAAAAAACCGGTGCCAGGAATACGCCTTAGACGACAAACGAGTTAAAATAATAAGACAAAAACCTATAATGAAAATTGGCAACCGCTGAAGTAACATCACTGGTGCAATGATCGCCCGAATTAATCGTAAAGTCCCTATCAAAAATCGATAAAAAGCTATCTGAAAAACCATACGAAAAGGCCTCCCCATATAACAAAACTTGGAATCGCTCGAATAATAAGCGTCAATGTCGCTTTAAATTCCAACCCAACAAAGCGTTTTAAAACATACACTTGATCCGATTCAAAGGTCATGATCAATACCTCCAGAAGATTGGTCTTTATCGATATAATCCCAAATACGCGCTTTTCGTGATTGATCAGCTGGCAATGCTTTAGAGGAACCATCATTAGACGCAGACTGAGGTTTTGCTTTAGAACCTTTCTTGGACCGCTTTACATCTTTCGAACGTTGTTTTTTCAAATAAATGGATTCATCCACCAACTCATCCCTGATTGAAACCCCCTCAGGAGCAACCGCTGGCTCATCAGGAACATCACCTGATCGCTCAATTGCAGAACGCTTTGTAGGTTCGGGTTGATCCAAGATATCCGATATTTTAGTTGATGGTTTTTGCATACTATCAACCGTGGCATCAATGTTTTGATCTTTAACATAAGCATGCATTTCTTGTTGCAAACGGTCCAGCTTTCGTGCACGAGCCAAACGATCAGGCACACGTTCAAGATCTTTGGCAGAAGATGAAGACATGACAATGGAACGCTTTAAAGGAAATGGGTGGCTAATTTCAATGGTACTTTCTGGGTTTCGAAACCGCTGATAAATGGCTTGTTTTTGTGCAATATTACGTTGACGTTTAAAGTTTTGCAAACGCCGATCAATGGCAATTTGAACCGCCATGGCCTGTTGCAAGGATTGGTCAAGGCGATCGGAAAATTGGGCCACTTTATCCCATTCATCGCGCTCAACATAACCAAGAAGCTCATTGTAAAGTTGGCGAAATTGTTGGTAATGTTTCGGGGATACTTGATCCAATAAATCGTCGTGATCTTCAGGCGCCACTATCAGCCTCCGAATGAGGAGGCACATCATCTTGAGCCTCTTTCGGCGGATTCTTTTCTCGGAATTCCTCCATTTTTCGCATTAAATTTTCAGCATCAGCACGCTGCTTAACACTCATGGACTTCATTAACTTTGAATACTCTTGATTAATCATTTGCATTGAATCTTGCAGGTCTCGTGAACGTGATTGAATATCTTGTTCCAACTCGGTCATCTTATCTTGAACAATTTTTTCATATTCACGCCGCTCAGTATTTAACTTGCGATACAAAAACAAACGAAATAATCCGTACAAGAAATAACCAACAACAAGAACAGGTACTAAATATTTTAAGAGATCATCCATGTTTATAGTTTACCTTAAGGTCATAACGTCGAACAATCTTTCGTATCGTACCATATAAAAATTTTGGTAATGCATCATTCAAATGAGCCAAAACAACAGCATCATTCTGACGAATAAATCGTTCAATCGCCAACCGTATAAGAGTATAGGGAAGTTGATTTAATAAAACCATGGTCTTTTCAACTGACTGATCATGGAGTAAATAATCCAAAACTTGAAAAACGCCTGCTAAATATTGGTTCTTTTCAGGTAAATAATCAAAAAGACCACAAAAAAGCAAAAAGGGATAGGTTTGATTTTCACGAGAAATCCGAGCTAACGCTTGGTGTGAATCAATTAAGTCATCCAGAACGGCCGTTAAATCATTGGTTTCAAATGATAATTCCCCTAAAATAATGCGATACTGCTTGTAAGTAATACGTTGACTAAGTGCATAGTGAATTAACTTTTCTAAAGAATCAAAATATTTTGGCAATTCATCAATCCGCACATCATCCATTACGTGAACGTGATAACGAGATTTAAAAATTAATTCATCTAGTTTAAGGATATTTTTTTCAATTCCTAACGATTTAAAATATTGCACAGAACCATAATGCAAATTTCGTAACCAAGCCACTAAATCTAGATCAGAAAACCCAAACATCACATGCAATTCCACCATCACCAATTCCGTTAAAACATCTTGTTCTGTTAAAGCACTCCATATTTCCGGTGACAATAATTGTAAAAAAGAAAATACGACACTGGGCGTATCCTTAGCAAGCAATAAAAAATCATAGACAACTTGAGGATCATTTAAAGCCTCAGCTGACGGAGTCACCTGGTTGGTCACCGATTCAATAAGATCCAATAAAAGCAACCGCTGATCATCTGATAATGTAAGCATATAATAATTTTAGCAAATCAAAAATTAAGTGCAATTAGACAGTTCCAGTACCATCGCTAGCAAGATCAGAATCCATTTGCTGTTGTGGTAAAATCGGCACTGTTTTAGCTAATTGTTTCATCAATTGAATTTCATTATTTTCACGTGTTTTTGTAGGATCTATTGGCTTTACTTTTGAACTAGTTAACGCATCTGGGCGCGAGATACTATTTCTAAATTCTTGAATTTGCTGACGCAATTGATTTTTTATTGGGTCATCAACTTCAACCATATCTGCGACCCGGGTATTCAAAGTTTCGTTAAAAACAGTCTCAAAGTTATTGCCTTTGGTTGTATCCACAAACGCATGACGTACACTATTCGGATCCAAGTCATGGGCTTCGAATAAGTCTCGCAATGTTTTCTTACCAAAGACACTACCTTTTTGTTCAGAAGGATTTAATCGGGCATCAACCAAGTCTTTATAGATTTGATTTAATTTATAATCTTGCTCACCTTGAGTTAAACCCGCACTGACTCGCGCCTCTAACGCTTTCGCAAATTCATTTTTAAAGGTTAAATTTTCTTTATTTTGAGACAGTACATGAGCGCTGTAACGGGGGTTCTTATCATCAACCAACATATGATTTTGCATACCTTGAACAATTTGGTCTTTTAATTCTTTAATTTCTCTGGCTTGATCAAGAGATACTGGAGCAGTTGAACCAGCATCAGGTGCATTAATATCAGGTATATCAATACCAGTTTGCTGATCGATAACATCAAACACTTTTTGAAGAGCAGTCTCACCAGCACCACGTTTGGCAACCGCTTTCATTAATTTTGGAAAGAATGCTTTAAAATCTGGATCAAGATCCAAGGTAGCTTTGGATTCAAGAGCATCCAAATTTTCTTGCAAACGTGACTCATCAGCACTTGGCTCAGTTGGAATATGAATAGCATCTTTAATTAATGCTGTTACACCATCATCACCAAGTTGTTGATATAAATTTTTGAGTTCAGTATTAGATACCAAACGGTTTTTGATTGCTGAGGATAACGCTTTATAACATGGCCCTTTGGGGACATCTGGGTTTTTCAGTAAATTAGCAACTTCGGTCGTATTAAAATCAAATCCACTGCCAGCTGCAATTAAATTTTGAGCGCGACTAACACCTTTACGTTTTAACATTGCCATTGCAACAACGTCAGAATCTGCATTTTGATTCAACAACTCTTTCATTAACTCAGGTTGGGCAATCTGATCACTAGATTTAGGTAGTTCACTTAACATCAGCGCCTTCATTTCCGGGGACGAATCTTGCTTCAAAAATTCAGCCATTGTTTTTGGATCTTCTTCAAGTGTTTTAAAAGTAGTTGTGATTAACGTACTCAAAACAGAATTCCCACTAAATGCAACCGGTATAAGTGCGGCAACATTGGGTTCAATCATATTACCGTCAAAAAACATAGCGTTAGCACGATTTGTAGGTTTAACGGTTAACGCATCATTTAAAGCGTTCGAAATAACTGCTTTTTCTTGAATCTCATCCGGCGATAATTGTTGGTCAAGATCTGACGCAGATGATGAGCTATCAGGATCATTAATATTGGGATTATTAATTTCAACCAACCGATTTGCCAGTCCACCAATAATCTGATTCATTTTATTTTGTGAGTCCCCAATATCCGTAGCAGGTAAAAATGTTGGAAGATTATAATCACGTGACTGTGATGTGGCCAACACCATTGTTTTCATAGCACCGTTCAAAGCAACTGATGATAAATGTTCAACATCAATACCACTCATAAATTCACAAACCGTTCGATCATTTTGTGAATTATTGATTAAATTTGAAACAGCTTGCGGATTTTCTTGGGCGGCAATATTTAATGCACGCTTCATAACTTGCTTACGCGCACCAATCGTTCCAAAACCATCCATCTTAAACCCTGTTGTAGAGCGAATGGCTTTCCAAACGCAATTCCCAACAACGGCAACAGGTGAAAGAAGTACGGCACCTGTTGTTAAGGCAGCTGTTTTAGCTGTTCCAAATACATTAAATCCAAGTCGATCACCGGTAATAAATGGCCCGGAGTGATTAACAAACATCTCACCAAATGAAGATGGTGCAACTTGACCATTAAAAATGTCCTCAAAAAGCTTGGCATGGCCAGGGTCTGAACCAATGACGGCCATAGTTTCACTCAAAACTTCAGCCGTATTTGGGGTTTGATTGGCTTCAAATGATTTCATAACATTCACAAATTGCTTTGGATTTTTAATCATCAATTCTGCCATAATCTGACCTTTTACATCTGGCGCAATGTTCTGATTTTTACTAAAGGCCTCTGCAGTATCTGTCAGTGATGGGGCATCCCCTACTTTATCTGACGAATTTGCTAATAAATTAGACTCTCGCTGAAACACAAA
>MDTB01220508.1_pt1 | contig 21065 bp, 19 predicted proteins | sample 811161 | NCBI WGS metagenome assembly MDTB01 (sample SAMN05326650, study PRJNA326480) | marine metagenome | isolation source: seawater | place: Mediterranean Sea | collected 2009
TTGGTCCAAATAATTTTCAACATATTGCAAATCTTCCAAATCCCAGTGTTGAAAATCCTTCTATTTCATCCGTTGCTGATGAGGAGGCTGAATAAAGATGCATATTATAAGTCGTAAAGCCCTTGTTGTACTGATTGCTTTGTTTGCATTTGGTGTTTTTTTTAACACTACTGCCGACGCACAGACTACCGGCACTGGGTCTCCTGGATTAAGAATTGATGTAAGCGGTTCAAACGAGGAAGGAGACTTTGGAGTAGCCATCCAACTTGTAGTCGCGATGACAATTTTGACACTCGGTCCTTCAGTCATCATGATGATGACTTGTTTTACCAGGATAGTCATTGTACTGGGTTTTGTTAAAAACGCAGTTGGGGTTCAAGCACCTTCCAGTCAAATTGTTGTTGGTCTTGCATTGTTTCTTACCTTTTTCCTAATGGGCCCCGTTTGGAATAAAATTTACGACAATGCAGTAGTTCCCTACATGGATGCTACTATGAAATCTGGAGATGCACTTTTAACCGCTTCTGCCTACATGAAGGATTTTATGCTTAACCAAACCAGGCAAGAAGATGCACAGTTTTTTCTGGAACTTTCTCGCCAAGGTGCCATGACCAGAGATGAATTGCCTCTAAGCATTGTCGTGCCTTCATTTGTTTTAAGCGAGTTGAGAACGGCTTTCCAAATGGGCTTTTTAATATTCATTCCCTTCATCATTGTCGACTTCGTGGTTGCCTCGTCCTTAATGTCGATGGGTATGATGATGATGCCCCCTGTCGTTATTTCAATGCCCTTTAAGCTGCTTCTTTTTGTTTTGGTAGATGGTTGGTACCTGATTGTTCAATCATTGGTAAATAGTTTTAACATCGCATAGGGGAACTTTAATTATGAGCATGGAACTTGCAGTCGATATTTTGAGGAATTTGTTGCAAACTGCCCTCATCATTTCGATACCCATTCTTGGTACAGCCTTGGTCGTAGGGTTAACGATCAGTTTCGTTCAAGGAATTACGAGTCTTCAAGAGCAGACATTAACTTTTGTTCCCAAACTAGTGTGCGTAGCACTTGCCATTGTTTTGTCAGCAAATTTTATTTTGAGAAATTTAGTGGATTTTGCGGTTTCTATGATTAATTTAATACCGACTATGGCACAATGACGATTGAGGCAGGGGAAATCATTGTATGGATGTTTGTATTTCTCCGCACTGGTGCTTTCATGCTTGGTATTCCATTGTTTGCGGGAAGGATGCTTCCCAATAAGATCAAAACGGCATTTGGGTTGATTCTTGCGTTAATAATCAATCCTTTAGTTCCAGCTAATCTAGAATTAGCCACGACTTTTGGGGGGGTAATTTTATTGGCAATGAATGAGGTTTGTATTGGTTTGCTTTTGGCAATGACAGTTCGAATGATTTTCTTTGCAGTTGAATTGGCAGGGCACTTGATTTCTTACGAAATCGGACTTATGGCGAGTAATAGTGTGAATCCACTTTTGGGCACCAGTGATGCGACGATCACTACATTGCTTTATTATTTTAGTTTACTAGTTTTTTTTATTACAGGAATTCATTACGATATAATTAAGGCTTTTGTTATGAGTTTCGAAATATTGCCCATCGGTCAATTCTTGATTTCTAAAAATCCGATGGAGCAGTTTGTCCAAGAGGTATGTAGAGTTTTTGTTATTGGGACGCTTATGGCAGCACCCTTTATAGCACTAAATTTTCTTGTAAATGTTTCTTTCGCAGTTTTAGGAAAAGCCGTGCCTAAAATGAATGTATTTATGACTAGTTTTTCAGTTAGAATTTTGGGTGGACTTACTCTACTGGTTGCCTCCCTTTTGCTCCTCACTTCTTATATTTTAGATAATTCGAAGAGATCAGCTGAAGTAATGTTGGGTATTATTCAGTAGAATCTTAATCAACTACCAAATTTAAAATTTCTATGTCTGATGTAGATAAGGCTTCCAAGACAGAAGAACCAACGCAAAAAAGATTGGGTGATGCAAAGAACAAGGGGCAATTTGCTAAAGCACCGGAAATTTCGATGACACTTACACTACTTGCGGGTTTGTTGTGTATTTTATTTTTTGCTCCGGCAAAAGCAGCTTTACTTTTGGAATTCACCAAAGGATTATTTGAAAATCTTGAGTCGATTCGACTTAATCAAGAGGGTGTTGCTTACACTTTGACTGAGTCTTTCTGGCAACTTTCCTTTACGGTTTGGCCGATCATGGCCTGCTGTTTTTTTGCGGCATTTGTAGCGGAGGGTTTCCAGACTAAATTCAGTTACACCCCAGGTGCCATGACGCCTAAACTTAGTAAATTTAATCCAATTAGTGGAGCCAAAAGAATATTCGGGCTCAAAGGGCTCAAGGCCTTTGGAATTGATTTTTTGAAATTTTGTGCGATTGGCACAGTTGTTTGGTTTACACTGCTAATATTTTTGGATCATCCAATATTTTATGCTCCCATACCAATTCAGGAGGTATTGGTTTTTATTTATAAGTTATTTTTAGTGATGTTCACTATTGTGGTTCTTTTCCTCCTTATTATTGCAGTAATTAACTTTATTATAAAGAAGAAAGAGCATGCTGAAGAGCTGAAAATGACCAAGCAGGAGGTCAAAGACGAAAGAAGTTCAAAAGAAATAGATCCAGAGATTAAAAAGAAACAAAGGCAGCGTGCTGCTGAGTTATTAAGCCAGGCGGGGATGGAAGCCGTATCTACAGCAGATGTAGTTGTTACCAATCCCACACATTTTGCTGTTGCACTTAAGTATGAAAAAGGCACGGATTCTGCTCCAGTTGTGGTTTCGAAAGGTTATGACATGGTTGCAAGACGAATAAAAGCTATCGCTATTGAATACGAGGTTCCCATGGTGGAGAATAAATCTCTGGCTAGAACTTTGTATGCTCTTGGAGATATAGGTAAGGCAATTCCGGTAGAATTATACCAGGTCGTAGCCCAACTTTTAGCTGATGTATATCAGAAACATTCCTACTATTTTCATCGGTTAAAAGCGAGGCGATTGCTCGCTAAAAAACCTAGTTCTGTCTCATACGGATGAAGAATTTCCTAAATAATATCAGAACCAAGTTTTCAGGAATAGGTGATCCTACAGAACTCGCTTTTGTTGGTGGTATTATTGCGGCAATTTTTCTTTTGATCATTCCAGTCCACAAGGACTTATTGAGTATTTTATTGGTCCTTAGTATTGCTGTTTCATTATTAATACTTCTGACGGTGATATATTTGGAAGATCCTTCTGAATTTTCTGTGTTTCCTACACTCTTGTTAGCGGTAACACTTTATCGATTGGGACTCAATGTTGCATCCACAAGGTTAATCCTTCTGGATGGAGACGCAGGTTCGGTAATAGAATCTTTTGGAACTTTTGTAGTTGGTGGTAATTATGTTGTTGGAACTGTTATCTTTTTAATACTGGTTGTGATTAATTTTGTCGTTATTACTAAGGGTGCCGGTCGAATTGCAGAAGTAACTGCCAGATTTACACTTGATGCGATGCCGGGTAAGCAAATGTCGATTGATGCAGAAATGCAAAACGGCATGATTACTGAAGCACAAGCCATTAAGAAGAGAGAGAAACTACAGAAAGAAGCTGATTTCTACGGTTCAATGGATGGTGCGAGTAAGTTTGTTCGCGGTGATGCAGTTGCTGGAATTATAATTACTGTTGTGAATGTTATTGGCGGTATATTGATAGGGTTCTTCCAAAAAGACATGGAGATTCAAAATGCTTTGGAAACCTATACTATTCTTTCAATTGGAGATGGATTGGTCAGTCAAATTCCGTCCATTATTGTTTCAATTGCCGCTGGTATTTTGGTGACAAGATCATCTGAAGAAGCAAACCTTGGTGAGTTTGTTGGTAGTCAACTATTAGTTTATCCAAAAGCAGTTGCCATTTCTGGTGTTCTTTTATTTTTGTTTGCGCTCTTTCTATCTGAAACTTTTTGGCCTTTCTTTTTGCTATCACTTGGATGTTTCGGGGTAGCTTATCTTCTCCATAAAAAATCTCTTGAAGAACCCTCCCTTAGCGAACTTTCGCAATCTCCACAATCCATGGAGTTAGGTCCTTCCGGTGCTGCTCCAGGAACTGGGCAGGGTGATTCTTCTCAATCTGCCCCAGGGGATCAACCTGGAGGATCTCCAGTAGAGCAAGCCATTGAGCAAGAAGTTTTCGCCCTGGAGATGGGTTATGGGTTACTGGTTCTTGCAGATAAGAAAAAAGGTGGTGATTTACTGGATAGAATTACGGGAGCAAGAACCAACTTTGCCAAAGAGATGGGAATGTTATTACCTACGATTGGAGTCAGGGATAGCATAGAGCTTGAACCTAATGAATACCGCTTTCTGCTTAGGGGTAAGGAGTTGGAGAGGTCAACGATTATTCCTGACCGTGTAATGGCCATGAACATGGGGGAGGGCGATGTTTCAAACCTTAAAGGTATACCGTGTATCGAACCTGTTTTTGGAATCAAGGCATCCTGGATTCCCGAGGATCAAAAGCGAAATGCAGAAGTTGAGGGATGTACGGTTGTGGATCCATCTTCCGTACTTGTTACTCATTTGTCAGATGTTTTGAAAAAATTTGCCTATCTTATTCTTGAGAGGGAAGGAACCCAAAGATTGATTGATTTGATCAAAGACAAAAATCCCACACTTGTTAGCGAATTACTTCCTGATCTTGTTAATGTAGGTGTTATTCAGAGAACTCTTCAGAATTTACTGCGTGAAAAAGTTTCAATCAAGAATTTAACTCTTATTTTAGAAACGATTGCTGACATGGGTGCAATTACCAAAATCCCTGATGATTTGTCAGAACAGGCAAGAAAAAGGCTGGGCATGTATTTTGTTAAAGAATTCGAAGTTGAGCCTAACAAACTAGTCGCCTTGACTCTTGAACCTACTCTCGAACAGTCTCTTGTTGGGCGAGTGAAAAAAAGCCAGTTTGATGTTGGATTGGCAATGGATCCCAATACTACTCAGGGATTATTGCAAGAATTGGAACCCAAGGTTAATGAGATGATTTCTCAAGGATTAACTCCTATTTTACTTACCACCGCAGAACTTAGGTTGGCTATCCGCAGATTTCTCGAACCAAGTATGCCTCAGTTGGTAATTCTTTCCTACCAAGAACTGCCAACTGAAACGCAAATTGAACCTTTTGGGGCAATTGCGTTAAGTTCACAATCATTACCTCCTGAAATTATGAATGAAATGGCAGTACCTGAGCAAATGTCTCCAGAATCTGATCCTCTTGCTTTTCCTGTAACATGAATGAATTAGTCAAAGAAAAATCTTCAGAAGAGAATTTGAATAGCAAGAAATTTAGACTTGTTGTAAAATCTGCAGAGGAAGCAGTACGGGTAATACGAGATAAGTTAGGTGAAGATGCAAAAGTTCTTTCTGTTCGCCAATTAGGAGGCGAGGGATTGAAGCGCTTTATTTCTTCGCCAAAGCTCGAAGTTATCGCTGAAGTTCCTTCACCTGAGGCGATTGCGTTATCCCAGGAAGAAAATTCTGGTTCCGGTGAGGGAATCGATGCATCAAATGCTAATACTCAAGTTGATACAAAGCCCCCAATCCCTGAGCCGATCCAAAAGCCCTCAATTTTAGATGAAACAAAGCAAGAGAACCCAAACTCCCAACCTAACAATGTCTTACTACTGAGTCGTTCTGGTTTCGATCCCTTTTTGCTTAAGGAAATTCAATCTTGGGATATTTGGAAGGAATTAAAGGATAAACCTTTTGCTGATGTTTTAAAGGAAATTACCATTGGACTTAGCGATCGTTTTCGCAGTACTGATAATAACCAAGCCACTCCTAAGGTAGCACTGATAGGCTCGCCTGGTGTTGGAAAGACAACAACTTTGTGTAAGTTTTTGGCTCACGAAGTTTTTATGAACAAATCATTACCCTCAGTTTTGAAGGTTGAGAATGGTATGCCCAATCCTGATGACGCCTTACGTATTTTTTGTGAAGTAATTGGGGTGACTTTATTTAGACAGGCAGATTCATTACCAGAAGCTAATGAGAAGACACCATTATATCTAGATTTCCCAGGTTTATCTGTAAATGATTCAAAGGAGTGGGCTGAGGCAGGTCAGGTTTTAGATAGTCTGAATGTTGAAACTAGGGTTTTAGTCATAAATGGTGCTTACGAGAGGGAGATCATCCTAAAGGAAATTCGTATGGCTAGATACTTGGGAGCTACTCATTTGGCAATAACTCACTTTGATGAAATATCGAATTCGACCAAGCTTTGGCCATTGGTGTTAGGCGAGAATCTAACCCCGCTCTGCATATGCAATGGGCAAAATGTCACGGGTGATTTTTCCACAAATGTTCTTAATCAAATGATTGCCCGAACTTTTCCAGAGGAACTTTATTCCAGAGGATTCAATAGTTACAGGCATGCGATTTCATGAATAACGACGCACGATTCTTCTTTGTTTTCTTTGGTTTTGTTGGTTTTGTAACCTTTTCTCTCTCCTCCATGATTTTAAATGGAGAGCTCATTTTTGCTACATTACATGGAGTACTTGGTTGTTTGTTCTTTTCTGTTGCAGGGAGATTATTGCTTAGTTTTGCCCTGAACAACGAAAGCATTGCCGTTGCTGTGCCTTCTGAAGTAAATCCTTCTTCAAAGGCGGTGTCACAGGATCCTTCAAATCAAAATGCAATAAACTTTACTCAACAGGGTTCAAACTCTATTAATAATGACTAACAATAATTTTATCGTATCATAAAATTACTAGATGAGCTCGCTTAACACAGTCAAGATAGCTAAAAATTCCTTTAGTCATGCAAATATGCAAGAAGCGGCAAAAAGGTATAAGAACGCTATGCTGTCGGATGCTAAAAGAGACAAATTCATTGTCGATTACCTGCCTTTAGTCAAATCTGTGGTTCTTCGTATGAAGCACAATTTCCCTGATAATTGTCAATTGGAGGACATGTATGGAATCGGAGCCAGAGCCCTCATCGTATCTGTTAACCAGTTTGATCCATCTAAAGGGAAATCTTTTGGCAATTACGCAGCTATGCGAATTAGGGGGGCCTTGTTGGATGAATTAAGAAGACTGGACTATCTTCCCCGTTCGAATCGGGCCAAGGCAAAATCTCTTCAGCAAACAATTCTGGAGCTAGAGTCCAGAAACAAAAGGATTCCGACAGAAGAAGAGATCCAAAAAGAACTTTCGATTAGTGAAAAGGAATATCACGCGCTGCTTAAAGATACTCAACCTGTCACATTTGTTCCTATTGAAAATCAATTTGATAATCATGGACAAGAAAATGAAAGCACATCATTGCTTGAAACTCTTCACGACCCCACAGAGCAGACTTCATCTGAACATTTAGAGTCTAAAGAAAGGGTTGAAAAACTCAGAGATTTGATTAAGGAGTTGCCAGATCAACAAAAAAAAATTCTGATGTTGTATTATTATGAAGAACTTAGGTTATCGGAAATTGCGAAGGTCTTTGAATTGAGCGAAGGCAGGATTAGTCAAATTCTTTCACAATCAGTTTTAACTTTGAAAGCACAATTTAAATCCCTTACTTAACTCGTCATGCTTTTAGTCGTTGGTCTCGTTATTGTTTTTGTTTCCTGCATTGGAGGTTTTGCTGTTGCGGGTGGAAATCCTATTACTCTTATCCACGCTGGAGAAATAATGATTATTTGTGGTATTGGATTAGGAATTCTTGTTGTTTCCAGTCCCAAAAGTGTGCTGATGAACTTGAAGGACGACATCTCAAAAGCTTTTAAAGGGGGCATAGCCAATGAAGGCAAATTTGTTGATTTATTGGTATTGATGTTTGAACTTTTCATGTTGGGTCGCAGGAAAGGAACTCCAGCACTCGATGAGCATGTTAGTGACCCGCAAAACAGTTCTATTTTTACAAAGTATCCTTCTTTCCTTAACGATAAGGGTCTGGTCGAATTTCTCTGTAATTCGTTGCGTCCAATTGTAGACGGTCGCTGTAAACCGGGAGATATTGGAGGAATTCTTAACGCTGAGCTGCAAAGTCGTGAGTCCGAAGCCACTCGATCAATTAAAGCTATTGAGATGATATCCGATGCCTTGCCGGGCGTAGGTATTGTTGCCGCAGTTTTGGGAATTATTAACACGATGTCTAACCTTGAGGACCCTGAATCAGTGGGTTATAAAGTGGCAGCTGCACTGAGCGGAACTTTTCTTGGTATCTTTTTAGCTTACGGTGTTGGCGTGCCTCTTGGTAGGCTAGTTTCCCTGAATCAGACACAGGAATTTTTGTATTACCGTATCGTTGAAAGATGTGTTTCTGGATTTGCCACAGGATTATCACCTATCATGGCTGTTGAAATTGGCAGACGTTCCCTTGATAAGCAAATTCAACCATCAGCTGATGAATTGGAAGAAAAGTGCAAGGGTGCTGGTCAAGGTGCTTGATCTTAAAGTGTTTAGTCCCCGTGCCATTGCTTAAGACAAAATCTCTTTACAAGTCATTCGCTTACGGTGGTGCTTGGAAAGTAGCATACGCAGACTTTGTCACAGGCATGATGTCGCTCTTCCTTGTACTATGGATCTTATCCCAAGACGAAGAAGTCATTATTGCAACTACTCGGTTTTTTCGTGATCCATACAAGGCTGGCGTACCGAAATCCACACCAGTAGAACAAAAGGACGCCCGCCCGGGTAGTATGGTTGATCAAATTGTTGGTCGTTCTGATACAACTATGCGTAATACCAATGACACGACTTCAATTGACATTGATGTATTACATAGAATTGCCCAGGATTGGTACGAAAGATACCGACTTCATGAATTAGACGATTCAGTTGTTCAAATTGATGCGACTTCAGAGGGTCTTAAAATAACATTACTGCATGGTGATGAACGTCCTCTTTTTATGGAATCTTCTCCTCAACTGACACAATTTGGAACAAAGGTGATGCAAAGAATGTCTTGGATACTATCACAGCACATTCTAGTATACAAAATCGATTCCCATACAAATCATTTACAGGATAGTGTAGGTTCAAACGGTGAGGGCGCATGGGAAATGTCCCTCTTGCAAGCGAAAGAAGTTAATGACAAGTTATTGAAATACTCTGCAAATGATTTGGTCGGTAAGTTGGAAAGTATAACTGGGCACGGATTTACTAAGCCCAATGATTCGAGGTACCCAAATCAACCCTCTAAAAACAGACGTGTTGAATTAAGTCTTGTTTTGGATGTCAGTAAAAAAGATTTGGCATCCTTTCCTGAGGAATAGGCATTCTACTTGCTTTAAAACCTTATAAATATGGAAAGCTATCTTTCAGGTCGAGGCAATGAATCTTCTTCAAATTCGGGTAATTCTGTACCTGAATTTCGCACATTGTCAGAAATAGTTACTAGAAACCCGGATAATGAGGCTGAAAAAAAAGCCGAAAAAGACAATGCTAATTCCACTCAAGAAGTTATCTACAGTGACGGAGATTCTCCTGTCGTTGAAGTAATGTCCGTTGACGGTTGCCCTAGGGAGATTATCGTTCATATGAACGATGGCAGATTGCTTAAGATTTCTTGTAATTATTGAGATTTAGGCATTTTGTGGCACGCGTATTGCTTGTCTATTTGCGTGAATTTATCTTTATATGAAAATGCGTCTGCTCTAAGAGGTTTGGAGCAATACCAAAATGTTATTGCCAATAACATTGCAGCAAGCCATGTCGCAGGTTTTAAAAAAGTTGCTGTCAGCTTTGAAGCTGTAGAAGGTGGAGAAATCGCTCGAAGTACCCACGACCGCTTGAGGAACGAGATGCCTGGATCATTTCCGGTTATGAAGAATCAAGTGGATTTCAATGAGGGTGAAATGCGTGAAACTAACAATCCAATGGATCTTGCCATTCGTGGTGAAGGTTTTTTCTCTCTCATGAATCAAAATGGAGATTCGGTTTATTCTAGAGACGGTCAATTCTATGTGAATGCCGATGGTGTTTTAGTTAATAGCATGGGGCATGAATTTGCCGACCAAGGGGGAAATAACATACAAACGGTTCCAGGTGGTGGTGAACTTTTGATTGATAAGGAGGGGCAAGTCTTTCAGGGGGAGCAAAATATTGGACAAATTGGAGTTTTTGTTTTTGAGAATCCGTTGACTGATATGCAAAAAGTTGGTGGTGGCTTCGTTAGCAAAGAGCCTGATGTTGAGCCTGATATAGCAGATGTTGAGTCTTACACAGTGATGCAGGGGTATCTCGAAAACAGTAACGTCTCTGCTATCCAAGAAATGATTGGACTCATCGAAGTTTCCCGTGCTCATGAAGCAAATCAGAAAATGATACAGACTTTTGACCAAAATATTGGCAAAGCAATAGGTACACTAGGCCAAACCAGTTAATTAATATATTATGAATCTATCTCTTTATTCCGGCGCCACTGGCATGCAAGCCCAGCAACTTAACCTCAATGTGATTTCGAATAATATAGCGAATGTAAACACCACAGGTTACAAGAAAAACAAAATAGAATTCCAAGATCTTCTGTACCAAAACCCCCGCCAAGCAGGTGGGCAGACAGGTGCTGGGAATGTTGTTCCAACCGGGGTGGAAATGGGTAATGGAACCAAAGTTGTCTCGACCGCAAAAATTTTCACCCAAGGTCAGCTTACTCAAACAAGTGAGAAAATGGATATTGCGATCGATGGTGTAGGTTTTTTTCAAGTTGAGAGGCCTGATGGTACGGAGGCATACACTCGTGACGGAGCATTCAAAGTTGGTCCTGACGGACAGCTAACTACTGCAGATGCTCTTCCTTTGGCTGCCGGTTTACAGATTGATCCTGAAGTTACCAATGTTTTTGTCTCTCCAACTGGTGAAGTTTCTGTCGAAACCGCTGATGGAACTCAAATTATTGGACAGCTTGAACTTGTACGATTTCCCAATCCAGCGGGTATGAAGTCACAGGGTGGAAATTTATACACTGAAACCGAAGCTAGCGGTCCTCCAGAAATTGGAGCTCCAGGTGAAAATGGTTTTGGTGTCTTGCAACAAGGTTATCTCGAAATGTCTAATGTTAATGTTGTTGAGGAAATGGTTAACATGATTGTCGCTCAGCGTGCTTACGAAATAAACTCAAAATCGATCCAAACTTCTGATGATATGCTTTCACGTGTCAATCAGTTGAAGAGATAATCTAATGATTAGATTTCTCTTAGTTATTCCAGTCTTGGTTACTTTGGGAGATGTCTCCCGATTTCTCAGTCCAATTGATTTCTCGGTATCCTCCGAATCCGGAACATTGATAAGGTCAAAATCTTCTGCTTATGTTGCACCAGTTTTTCGTGATTCCAGTTACGAACAATCTGATTCAAGTTTATCTTTATATCCAGATTCTATGCTATTGAATGAAACTGAGATCGAAAAGAAAATTGGACAATCTATCCAGCACAGATATCAGTGCGGTGGAACTTTGGTAGCGGAACTCACTAGAGCATGGGTTCCATTTCAGGTTAAAAATAATTATGTTATTAAAATTATTGACTGCATGCCTGATGAGTTGTCAGCAAGTTCTTTCATTCGCTTTGAAGTGTGGGATCAAGGAAAATTAGTTAAAAGGTTTGGAGAACCAGTTAGATTTTCTCATTTTGTAGATGTTTATGTTGCTAAGGTGAAACTATTGAGGGGCAGTCATCTTACGACCTCATCGTTTTCTCTAAAACCAGTTGACATACTTAGGCATAATGCAGGTGCTGTACCTTCCTCTTCATCTTTACAAGGTTATGAACTGGCCAGTTCAGTTAACATTGGTGCTCCTCTCAAATGGAATAATCTTTCCAAGGTGAATCTTGTCAAGAAAGGTGAAGTCGTAGATGTATTTGCTTCAGGTGGTGGGATTTACATAACCATGAAGGGCGTTTCCCTGGATAATGGAGTTCAAGGGGGGGTAGTCCGGGTTAGAAATCTAACTTCCGACAGAGAATTTCAAGCAAAAGTCTTAAACCAAAATAGCGTAAAGGTTAATTTATAATTCTATGATTAAATTTTTTAGTATTTTTCTAATTTTTTCAGCATTCTCATTCCTTAATGCCGCCTCCTTATGGAATAAGAGCAATGCGGTCAAAAGGGGTCTTTATTCTGGTAAGCGAGCGTATCAAGTCGGAGATTTGATTACAATAGATGTGGCAGAGAGTTCCTCATTGGCTGCTTCTCAGAATTCGGTTAGAAGTCGACAGTCACAAGTTGAAAACGCTGTTCAGCAATTTCTTTTTGCAAACAGTGGACTTGGCAAACATAATGGTGGATTACCTGGAACTCAGATAGAAACTGACAGCTCAAATCAAGGTGGTGGTTCAATTGCAAACACTCAAGATTTAAAGGGAAGAGTCAGCGTCGTGATCATTGATGTTTTACCGAATGATGTCTTAGTAATTGAAGGAGCCAGAATGGTTACATTCTCTGGCGAAAGTTACTTTGCCGTCCTCAAAGGCATGGTCCGGATGGAGGATATAGGATTTGGATTCAAAGATGGTCTTAGATACAGAAACATAGTTTCTTCTCAATACATTGCAGACGCTCAGATTGAATTTGTATCCAAAGGTAGTTTGAATGACGCTCAAAAAGAGTCTTGGTACCAGCGATTGGCGTCAGTTCTCAACCCATTTTGATTATGAACTATTCGATATTCAAACTTCTTATTTTGTCGATCAGTTTACCCTTGATTGGAATTCAAGGAGCAAGAATTAAAGATCTTACAGATGTGAGAGGAAGTAGAAGCAACCAAATTCGAGGTTACGGTATAGTTACTGGTTTGAATGGGCAGGGTGATTCAAGAATTGAATATACTGAATTGGGTATCCTCAATGCCCTTGAAAATTTTGGTATTCGTGCAGATAAAGCAGACAAATCAAGAAACATTGCTGCGGTTATTGTTACTGCCGACATTGGTCCATTCGCAAAAGAAGGTACTCGCATGGATGTGACAGTGTCTTCAATTGGAAATGCTGATTCACTTCAAGGGGGAATTCTTCTTCAAACTCCTCTTTTTGGGCCTGACAACAAAATAGCATATGCAGTTGCTCAAGGTGCAGTTTCTGTTGGTGGGCTTTCAGCAGGAAATGCGGGTGGTGCAAATGTTCAAGTCAATCACCCCACGGTAGGAATTGTAAGCAATGGGGGTATTGTTGAGGTTGAGATAGAAAGTAAAGTTATTCAAGGCAATTCAATTGATTTGCTGTTACGCTCCCCGGACTCAGCCACTGCTGTCAAAATGGCCGATGCTATAAATCAAAATTTCCCCGCGACTTCGCTCGCAACTGATTCAGGGGTCGTCAATGTTAACGTTCCTCCTCAATTCCGTGGGCAGTTAACAAATTTTTTGGCGGCAATTGGGAATATTGATGTTAAGCCAGATGTTGCTGCCCGAGTCATTATCAACGAGAGAACTGGAACAATTGTAGCCACAGAAAATGTTCGAATTTCCCCCGTTGCCGTAAGTAACAGTAATATTACGATATTCCTTAATCCAACAACTGGAGTCAGCCAACCTCTTCCTTTCTCACAAGGAGCCACTACTATTTTAGAAGGAGAGAATGCGGAGTTGATTGAAGAGATCGGGAGGTTTGACACTTTGGCTGATTTGGACCCGCAAGGAGCATCTACAGTTAATGATTTAGCATCCGCATTGAACAAATTGGGACTTACCACTCGAGAAATGACCTCAATCCTCCAATCGATTAAGAATGCAGGTGCTTTGCAAGCCGAACTAGTCATAAATTAAATCGTTAAATGGACATTGGTAACTCAGATAACAAGTATGTTGGTATGGATACATCGATGCTTATGGAGATGGCTCACTCAAAGAGCATCTCTGAGAAGCAGAGAAATGCAGCGGTTAGCCAGCAATTTGAAGCTGTTTTAGTAAAGCAATTTTTGAAGGAAGCTTTGAAACCTATGTTTAAGGGAGTTTTTAATGAAGACGGTGGAGCTCATCGGATGTACCGCCATTTTTTTACTGATGCAATTTCAGAAAGCGTTGCTCAAGGAGGCGGTTTTGGGGTTTCAAATATTCTTCAACAGCAATTGAATCAGAATATTAATCCATCTTCGGACAAAGATGATATTTCTGGAAGTAAGGAAATTGTGAGCAATAAATAATGGTGCAGTTTTCTCAGAATGTTCCTTCTACTCTTTCATTCGAATGGGAGGACTTGTTAACTTTATTAAGAGATGAATTGCAAGAATATGGAGGCTTAATAGGCTTACTCAATGCTCAGCAGCAAAGTATTTTAAACAGACGGCCAGAAAGTCTTTTGGAAATCAACCAGTCTGTCCAAACTCAAATGGAGGCTAGTCAGATTTTGCACCGGAAAAGAACAGGATTCGTTTCTAATTTAGCCGAAACATTTGGTGAGCCAGAGTCTTCAACACTTAGCGAATTAGTCTCTCATTTCCCGGATGTAACACAACCAATGTTTCAGAGTATCATTGATGAAATTAACTCCCTAATCTCTCAGGTTCGAAGTAAAATCGAGCAAAATCAAAGACTTCTGCATAGATTAACCGAAGTTACAGACCAACTTCTTAGTCTGGCGGACCCGTCTTCAAACACTAAGGTTTATAACGCTAAAGGTAGTGTTAATCGGCTTGATAACGGCCGGGCAAGCCTAAATGAAAGTGCATAGAATTTAGTATGTCACTACTTGGAGAGATAAGTAAAAGCAGTGAGGCACTTCGCTATCATGCGAAAACAGCTGAAATTGCCGGTCAAAATTTAGCTCACGTTAACGACGAGGACTATGCCCGTCAAAGAGTATTGGCTCGTGAAGGAGTTATGTATGGAGCTTTTGGAGGGCTTCAAACATCCGGTTTGGAAGCAGGTGGATTAGATCATGCAAGAAGTAGACTACTTGATGACCGGGTTATTACTGAAGGTGGAGAGACAGCTGCGCTCAAGGCAAAGAAAGAAATCCTTGACCTTCTCCAAGCCGCAATGGGTGAAAACCTTACCAACACTAGTGTCAATGCTGGTTTGGATGAGGATCATGAGAGCATTTTAGCTCCAGGAAGCCTTTCACGTGCGATTAATGACTTCTTTAATTCCTTTCATGATCTTTCAGTCTCTCCAAATGACGCTACGACCAAACAGGATATTTATAACAAAATTGAAACTCTCGTTAATCGATTTAATGAAACTGGGGAAAATCTTGATAGGATTGAGAGCGATCTAACACTCACAGTAGGAAGATCTATCGAGAATGTTAATCGACTTCTTGATCAAATTCATGAAGTAAACAAACAGGTCCGAAGATTTGAGCTTCAAGACAAGGGCAAGGCTGTGAGCTACAGGGATAGGAGACAGGCTCTGCTTGAGGAGTTATCATCATACATGAATTTTTCCTTCGAAGATGATGTTGATGCGACGACAGGTAAAGTTTCAGGTTTTTTGAATTTATTTGTTGATTCTAAAGACGGCAGAAAAATCAATTTATTGGATCCAACTGGACCTAAAATTCTCACAAATGACTGGGACCAAAAACTTACCTTAGGCTCTTCATTGATAGCCAGAGATTTGTCCATTAAAAATAACCTCAAGGCAGACGGAGACGCCACTATTCTTACCCCAGATCAGATCACTGCAACCGCGTCCCAAGCCGCCTCAAGGCTGAATCCGGGAGGCAGAGATGCTTTAGTTCAAGCAAAAGTTACATCTGAAGGAAAGCTTGGCAGAATTGAGGTTTTGGATGGAGGAACTTTATACAACGATTCGGATTCTCCTATACTTCTTACCTTTTTGCCTCCCCAACCATCCGTAGAAACCGTTGGAGGAGCCCTCCCAGCAGCACCTGCAGAAGGAGCTGCGGTTGATCCTAATTTACCAGTTGCTGGTCAACCAATAGACACAGGCAATGAGGTTAGTGCAGTAACCGGTGGGGCAACCCAATTTGAGAATCTTGGTAGCATTTCCACGAACATTTCCCGAAAAGAGGGTGATGTATTCTATTTTAACAATGATACCACTGGTAAACTATCCCTTTGGCAAACATTGGAAGACACAATAGCTGGTATTAACCCTAATGGTAGCGATCAGTTTATGGAAATAACTGATTGGCCTAATGGTAAGGTGGATGAAACAAAAAGAAAGTTTTCTGATCTTGAAGGTTTCAAAAAGGGCGATCAAATTTACTATGAGGGAAAATACTATCAGGCGTCTAATGACGCAGGTGCAGTTGCTTTCCAGACAGATGAAATTAGCAACAGGAGTTTTGCTGCCAATGATGTATTTCAACACGAGGGTAAATATTACCAATCTCTTTCACCACTTGTGAAGGGAATGGATTTAACTGTACTACAAGATCAAAACATTGGAGAAACTATTCAGGTTAAATCCAAAGAGCTTCAGGGAGTAGGAGGAAGTGTATTGTTATTGGGGGATGCTCTCCCGGAAAACGATCCCGTTAACTTTGCCAGTAAAACATTACCTCTTGTTGATGGGGATGAGTTACTGCGTGGAGATGTTCTTAATGTGAACAACTCCTTTTTTATGATGATCAATGATCAGGTAGGAACTCTTGACAGTGCAAACCCTCTTCATCTGAAATATCTTTCAAATGATTTTAACCCCGAGAATTCAAGCGAATTTGTGAAAATAAATGCGTGGATAGATTCTTCGGTTAAACAACTAGACAAAACTCAAGCTGAGTTGGAGCTTCAAATTGACGAAATTTACAATCATCAAGGCCGGTTTTTTATAGTCAATGATGCACCTTATGTTGCTGATAGTGATGCATTTTTCATTAAGTTTTCGGACCCCGAATCAATTGCATCTTTCAATCCTTTTGACGAGCAATGGTCTGAATACATTTATGAATTTAATCCACAACTGGTGAACCCCATTGCTGAAGTTGGTAGTCCCGAGTCACTCCAGTTTTTAAGAACAGGTGCTCCGACTGGTCACAATACGGAAAACGGTGTATGGAAAGAGTTAAATCTTGGTATTGCTGAAGCTGTAGTTAAGGGCGGAGAAATTAAGGATTTTAAAATCATTAATCAAGGAAACGGTCTCCCATCCGAGAATGCCATTTTCTTGGACGGTTCATCTGAAGGTGTGGCGACTGAATTAAAGGTAAATTCTGGTGCCGTTGCTGGGTATCAAGGTGCAAAGCTTGATGTTGATAAATTTCGTGTTAGTCTGAACGATTTGGTTAAAGACTTTGTTTCTCAAGTAAATGAAATTTACAACCCAACAGATGAACCAGGCGGATACATTTTTGGTTTTGACGCTTTTTTAACAAGACCCGTTAGAGGACCAAATACTTTCATTGAAGAAACTTATGGATTATACGGGAAAGAGGGTAATGGTGAATTGAATCTTTTTGAGGAGGAAGTAAGCATGACTTTGCCTTACGCGGAGAATGATACTTTCACCATAGTTCAGAGTAGTAATATCCTTCCAAAAGAATTGGAACAGGGTTGGGATTTGGAAAATTCCGGAATTGCCTGGTTTAGGGGAGGAAATAATTTTGGACTTCAGATTGAAGATGTTGGTGTACAATCAAACTTCTATGCGTCTGCTCGAAGAATGCAGCATACCACAATTGATTACGATTCAACCTATCCCGGTGAGGATAAGTTGCTTACCCCTAGCAGCCCAAATAATGATGACGGAAGATTTTGGTTGAGGGGATACGAGGATATTCCCTTTCGCATTGAAGACGGTTCAGAAATGTACATTCAAGGAGATAACTTTAAATTCGATGCAGTCTTGTCGAATGATTGGAATCTGGCTTCTGCGTTGAGAGTTGATGATGGACTTAATGCTCAAAATATCAAAAGTTCTGAAGACCTGCCTGAGGGAGCCAATGACACTGCTTTCAGAATAAGCAAGCTTGGAGATGGTGAATTTACAGAAATTATTTCAGTAATAAACGCTGATTTGGGTAATGAAATGGGAGACTTAAACGACAATTTAGAGCATCAAGAATCAATTGAAAATCTGCTACTGGATCAAAGAAGAGCGGTGAGTTCTGTTTCTATTGATGAAGAAGTAGCCGATCTGATGCAGTTTCAGAGGTCTTTTCAAGCATCATCCAGGGTGTTAAATACCCTCGACAAAATGCTCGAATTAGTTGTAATGGGGCTCGTTAAATAATGCGAATTCCTAATCTAAGTGTATCCGACAGCATCACGAGAACTATTCGTGACCTCGAGCTCAAAAGATTTGAGTTGGATCAACAGATTTCGACTGGACAGAAAATCAAGTATCCTGAAGATGACGGTTTACGAGTTGGGAAGTTGATTAATCTAGAGTCGGAAAAATCGAAACTTTCTCAATATAAAAGAAACTCTTCTCAAGCTAAAGAGTTTTTGAATGCTGGACATTTGAATCTGGACCATTTGCGGCAACTCAATCAAAGAGCAGTTGAAATTGCCAGAGTGGCAGGGACGGAACTTAATCAGTCTGCGGCCGAGACTTACGGACATGAAATTTCTGAACTTGTGGAAGAAGCCTTGAATCGGATCAATGCTTCTCATCGAGGAACTTCCTTGTTTGCAGGGAATGAATTAAAACCCAATTTTGGCAATACAGAAGTTATCATTGGGAATGAGCTCAAAACATCTATTTCCTTGAATGATAGCCTAGTGGGAACTGCAAGTGCAGACGGTAACCGAATACTTGCTGAGGGTGAGCATGTTGTCTTTCAGTTAAATGGTCGTGAATATGTCGTAGAAGCAACCAAGGATGGCTTGACCACATCAAAAATAAGCGAAATTGTGCGTGATCTTGTGAACAATGACACTGGATCACTGGATCAGTCTCCAAGACTTCCAGACCCGATTTCGCCAGACCCGGACTTCCCTTGGTATAGAGCCTATGTTCGGGGGGGTGAATCTCCAAATGTAAGAAATTCAAATGCTAATTTGACTTCAAAGATTTCCAATAACGGAGATCTTTTGTTTTATGGAACGGTTGGTGAAAAATATCATTCTTCAGTAAGTTACATCTCCCAGTGGAATCCATCTACTTACTTTCCTGAACAAGTCGAAGATAAGATAGCCCAAAAGACTGCGGTGAGGTACCCGGGCGTTGATTTTAAGGATTTGACCGAGCAAGAAAAGGAAGTTGTCAGGAACGAAGTTTTTGAAGTCGGTTCTCAGTCTTTCGATCAAACTCAATTTCAGATTTCTTTGGACAGCAAAGCTATTCAAAAATACAGAGCTGAGTATTCTTCAAGACTAGTGCCGGTTGATGTTAAAGGGTGGTCAGACTTGGATGTAAGTGACCAAGATATAGTTTGGAAGGATGCTTATGATGAATTTTATAATAATGGTGATCTAGTTTTCAATTTGTCAGATGCTGAAGTTCAGTCTCTAACTGGTGAAGCCCTCAAAGGTGGCGATTACTCATTTGTTTATTATCAGGATACTTCCGATTCCCTCCTTCCCATGACGGGTTACCTAAAACCGATGGAATTGAATTCGGATGGAGTTTGGAGGCGATCTTCCTCTCCAACTAATGATGACATTCGCATCTCGGATTTGGCGAATTTTTATGTTTCTGGAACAAAATATGGACAACCTGTAGATGAGTTCGACAGTTTAATGGTGGATGACTATGTCATACAAAATAGATGGCAACCCGTTGGTGCTGCTCCTGTAATGAATTGGAGTCGTGATGTTTCGGTGGAATCTGAGTCAATTCAAGGATCCTCAACATTAAATATAGAGCACGCTGATCCTTGGAAACGACTGTCCCAATATGAATTAGGTGAGTTAGTCATGCATGATGGTAACCTTTGGGAGTCTCAAATAGATGCCAATTTCAATAGGAAACCAGGTTTGGAAGGTAATTACTGGAAGCAATTGCCTTCCGATTACGATACAAATAGAGAAGACTGGAATCTATCTTCCACCGCAACTGAGAATAGGATTTATTTTTTATCTCCCGACGGGAGACTCTTTGATGAACAACTTGATGCACAATTTCACACAGAAGACATACTTCTTGAGTCCAAGACTTATGAAAACTCTATTGCTGACCTGACCTTAGACGCGGCAGCACTTGTTAAACAGATTGTTTATCCTGTTTCCCGTTTCGCAGTGGAGGGGTCTGAGTCCTCAGCCACCACTGTATTTGATCAAGCCAGTCAAAAATATCGCATTGTGGCAGCTGGTAAGGATGGTGAAATAATTAATGGACAATATGTCAAAGGAGATATCATAGATTCGACTGTTGATCCTTCTGCTCTGACGAATGGTGCAGTTGTCCTGCATGAGGGAAGATATTTCCTAGTTACAGATGAAACGAATTTGGACTCAAATGCTTGGAACTCATTATCTGCAACAAATCTTGAAGGAGGAGGACTTTTCTTATTGCCAAACGGTTTACCCAAAAAAGGCCTCGAAAAAGTTTTGATGGATAACAGCACAGTTTCCGGCAAAAAAGGCGATATTCTATTTCACAGGTCATATGACACCACCAACAACAATTTGCCAATTGATCGCTACTATGTGGCAAAGGACGATTATAATGGAGAGTCAGTATTAGCAGGTAACATTTTCTTTGAAGAGGTAAATGCTTCGGTTACTGATCAAGGTTCGGCCTGGTCTTCCAACGATACTTATGACTCGGGTGAAATTGTCTTTTACAAGGGTTCCTATTATCAATCTAGACAGGATAATTTAAAAAGTATTATCACAGTTGAAGATGAGTTAGGTAATTTTCAAGGTCAGTTCGCAGTCTTTCCCGACGATGAGTTTTATTTAAATGAAAATGGACAATCCGTCAAAAATACTTTTTGGGCAAAACTTACTGAAGAGGGTGATTTAAACCATGTTTTGAGTTTCAAGATTGATAATCAAAATCAACCTTCTATTCGACTGCCTACAGCAGGTACAAGTGGAGTCCAAGCGTCAGCCGAAGCAGTTGTTGATGCAAACGGAGAAGTGGTCGGCTTACGTGTTGCCGATCGTGGTCAATACTTTTTTGGTTCATCAACATCTTCTAGTACCATTCACTCTGACTTCCAAAATGTGGAGGTTGACCTTGCGGATGGAAGTGTACTAAGTGCCAAAA
>MDTB01084095.1_pt1 | contig 21062 bp, 15 predicted proteins | sample 811161 | NCBI WGS metagenome assembly MDTB01 (sample SAMN05326650, study PRJNA326480) | marine metagenome | isolation source: seawater | place: Mediterranean Sea | collected 2009
TATAATTTCTTTAGTATCACTTCCTGATTTTAATTTAAATAAAAGAGAAGAAATTTCAGATATAAATTTTATAAATAGAGCAACAAAAGGAGTTTATGAATTTGGTTCTGTTTTTAAAACTTTTACATTGGCTGCAGCTTTTGATGAAAAAATTATTGAGCCATTAACAGAATTTAATGATTTACCAAAATCCTTAACTTGTGCCGGATTTCCAATTAGAGAATATGACAATAAGATACCGTCTAATTTAACAGCTGAACAAATTTTAGTTCGATCTGGAAACATAGGCTCAGTCAGAATTGGTCAAAAAGTGGGAGAAGAAAAATTTAAGTTATTCCTGTCAAAAATTGGTATTTTAGGTGAGATTAATTTTGATATTGAGGAAGTTGGAAAACCAATTGAATTTAATTGGGGAAAATGTCCTCTTGCAACCTCTTCTTTTGGTCATGGAATTACCACAACACTACTTCAATTAGCTAAAGCTTATTCAATTATAGTTAATGGAGGTTATAATATTAAACCACGATTAATTAATAAAGAAAAAAAATATAAGAAAGAAAAAATTTTAAATGATCAAGTTTCAAAAAAAATTTTGCCAATTTTAAGAAAGATTGTGACAACTAAAGAAGGAACTGCTTCCTTGGCAAATGTAAATGGTTATGAAATTGGAGGAAAAACTGGTACTGCTCAAAAAAGTATAGCGGGAAGTTATTCCAAAAAAAAAATAAATACTTTTGTATCTATATTCCCTACATCTAAACCAAAATTTGTTTTAGCTGTTATGCTTGATGAGCCAAAAACAAATAAAGATTATATTTATCATTATAGGGACGGGTCTAATATTAAATACAAAGGCACTCCTTTTAACACAGCTGGCTGGACTACAGTTGAGGTTACAGGTCAAATTGTTGAAAAAATTGGGCCCATTTTAGCCACAAAATACAGTGAAATTAATTAAGCCATGCAACTTAAAGATTATATTCCTAATGTTAACAAAAAATATCACAAAGTTTCTTTTTCGGGTTTTGCTTTCAATAGTTCAAAAGTAAAAAAGAATTATATTTTTTTTGCTATCAAAGGCAATAAATTTGATGGAAACAATTATATTGATATGGCTATCAAAAAAGGTGCAAAGATAATTGTTACAGAAAAAAAAATAAGTCCAAAAAAAGAAGATATACTTTTTTTACATTCACCAAATGTAAGAAAATTATTAGCAAATGTTTCATATAAAATTTTAGATAAAAGGCCTAAAAAAATAATTGCTGTAACCGGCACAAATGGTAAATCTTCTATAGCAGATTTTTATTATCAAATATTGAGTTTGAATTCAAAAAAAGTTGCATCAATAGGAACTATAGGAATTAAATATAAAGGTAAAAAAAAATCTTTAACAAATACAACTTTAGATCCAATTCAATTAAGTTTTATATTAAAAAAATTAAAAAAAGAAAAAATTGAATATGTAATCATGGAGGCTTCAAGCCATGGTTTAAAGCAAAATAGACTAGATGGATTATTATTTGACATAGGAATTTTTACAAATCTATCTCACGATCACTTAGATTATCATAAGAATATGAAAAATTATTTAAACTCGAAATTATATTTATTTGAACAATTAATAAAAAAAAGAGGAAATATTATCACTGATGCAAACATCCCCCAAAAAAATATTATAAAAAGAATTTCAGTAAAAAAGAGCCTAAATTTAAATCTTATTTTTACTAAGGAAAAAGGTTTAGAATTAATTTCACATAAATTTTTTAATGAAAAGCAAATTTTAAAAATTAAATTTGATAATATAAAATATTCAGTAACATTAAATTTAATAGGTAAAATACAAATAAAAAATATATTGATGACGATATTAGCTGCTTATAAAAGTGGCCTTAAATTCAAAAATATAATTAATATAATCCATAAAATAAAACCTGTTGAAGGAAGACTTGAAAAAATTGGAGAAATAAAAAATCGGAGTAAAGTTATATTAGACTACGCTCATACTCCCGAGGCATTAGAACTGGCACTGTTGAATATAAAAGAGCAATTTCCAAAAAGAAAGGTAAGTTTAGTTTTTGGGTGTGGTGGTGAGAGGGATTTTAAAAAAAGATATATTATGGGAAAAATTGCAGACAAATATTCTGACAGAATTTATTTAACTGATGATAATCCAAGAAATGAGAGCCCATCCAAAATAAGAAAAGATATTAAAAAAGGAATTAAAAAATCTAAAATAAAAGAATTTCCAAACAGAAAAAAAGCAATTTATGAAGCTGTAATGAGTCTCGCCACAGGTGAATTATTATTAATTTCAGGAAAAGGTCATGAAAAAATACAGGATTACGGAAGAAAAAAAATAATTTTTTCTGATCAAAACGTAATTTTACAATCTATAAAATATAAAAATAAGTTTTTATCAAATAATTTAAAATTAAATATAATTAAGGATAAGTCTAAATCAAAAATATCTAATAAATTATTTATCAAAGATATTTCTATTAATTCTAAAACAATAAAAAAAAACGATGTTTTTTTTGCTATTAAAGGAAAAAAAACAGACGGAAATAAGTTTGTTTCCGAAGCATTAAAAAAAGGGTCAAGTTTAGCTATAGTTAATCAGATAAATAAAGGTTGTTCATTATCTAAACAAGTTAAAGTTAAAGATACGCTCAATTTTCTAACACAATGTTCATCAATTTTCAGAGAAAATGTGGAAGCAAAAATAATTTCAATTACTGGAAGTTGTGGAAAAACAACTTTAAAAGAGATGATCGGACTTACTCTTAAATCAATATCAAGAACAACTTATTCCCCAAAATCATTTAATAATAAATATGGAGTTCCTCTTAGTTTATTTAATTTAAGACAGGACGATGAATTTGGTGTTTTTGAAGTTGGGATGAATAAAAAAGGTGAGATTGATACTTTAACAAAAATAACCAAGCCAGATTTAGGAATTATAACAAATATAAGTTATGCACATTCAAAAAATTTTAAAAATATTAATCAAATTGCAAAAGCTAAAGCCGAGATAATTAATAATATTAAAAAAGGAGGTACAGTTCTTTTAAATAAGGATGATAACTTTTTTGAATATCATAAAAATTTTGCTTTAAGGAAAAAATTGAAAGTTATTTCTTTTGGTATCAAAAATAAATCTTCAATGACTAAATTGATTAAGATAAAAAAAATTAATAATAAATATGAATTATTAATTAATGTAGATGGTTTATTAATTTCTTTCTATTCTAATAATTCTAATACAAGTAATCTATATAACATCCTAGCAACATTAGCTTCAGTTAATTTATATAAAGACATTAAAGAATTAAAAAAAGATATTTTTTTAAACTTTAAGACTCCAATTGGGAGAGGTGATATTTCAAAAGTAAAATTTAAAAATAAACAAATTTTTTTAGTTGACGAAACTTATAATTCAAACCCGTTATCCCTTAAAACTGCCATAGAAAACTATGATAAGATAGATTCAAAAAACTCAAGAAAATATTTGTTATTAGGTGATATGCTTGAATTAGGAAGACAGTCTAATAAACAGCATAAATTAATTAGTAAGATTGTTAATAAAACAAAAATTAATAAAGTGTATGTATTTGGGAAATATATTAAAGAGACTTTTAAAGGTTTAAAATTAAATAAAAAAGCTAAAATAATAAATAATAAATTTGATATAATTGATTTGATTAATAATGATTTAAATAATAATGATTATTTGATGATTAAAGGGTCAAATTCTACAGGTCTCCATAAAATAATAACCAGCTTAAAACAAAGAAGTCAAAATGCTATATGAATTCTTACTCAACTATGTTGAAGATCTTTCTTTTTTAAACGTTTTTAAATATATTACCTTTAGAACTGGATTAGCTTTTTTCACGTCATTATTGATTACTCTTTTGATTGGAGGACCATTTATAAGATTATTTTCTAATAAAAAAATTTTTAATCCAATAAGACAAGATGGGCCAACAGATCATATTATAAAAAAAATAGGAACACCAACAATGGGTGGTGTAATTATTTTAATAGGTCTAATCATCTCTGTTTTACTTTGGGCAGACCTAACAAATATTTATATTTTATTTTGTATGTTTATTGTTTCATCTTTCGGTCTTCTTGGAGCTTATGATGACTATAAAAAAATAAGGAATAGTAGCTCCTCTGGAATTTCATCAAAGTCAAAAATAATTATACAAATTTTTTTAGCAATGCTTGGTTTAATAGTTTTAACATATTTTGTAGAATATGAAGAGTTTAGAAATCTATATTTTCCATTTTTTAAAAATTTAATAATTAATCTTGGGTGGTTCTTTATCCCTTTTTCTGTTTTTGTAATTGTGGGTTCTTCAAATGCAGTAAATTTAACTGACGGCTTAGATGGTTTAGCGACAGTACCTGTAATTTTAGTTGCAGGTTGTTTTGCTTTTATTAGTTATGTTACTGGAAATATTGTTTTTTCTGAATATCTACAAATTTTATATATTGAAGGAACAGGGGAAATATCGATTTTTTGTGGTGCTATTATAGGAGCATGCTTAGGATTTTTATGGTTCAATGCGCCCCCAGCAAAAATATTTATGGGAGACACAGGTTCATTGTCATTAGGGGGATCTTTAGGAGCAGTGGGAATTATCACTAAACATGAAATAGTTTTAGCTATAACTGGAGGCTTATTTGTTCTTGAAGCTTTATCTGTAATGGTTCAAGTAATTTCTTTTAAATTAACAGGCAAAAGAATATTTAGAATGGCACCAATACACCATCATTTTGAGAAGAAAGGTTGGCCTGAGTCAACTGTCGTTATCAGATTTTGGATTATTTCAATAATTTTAGCTATGATTGGTTTAGCCACATTAAAATTAAGATAAAGGGCATCATCTTGAATATTTTCATAAATAAAAAAATATTAATCTATGGTTTAGGAAAAAGTGGTTTATCAGCTTTTAAATTTTTAAAAAACAAGAGTGATATTTTTTTATATGATGATTATCAATTAAAATATAAATACTTCAAAGTTAAAAAAAACTTAATTAGTTACAAAAAAATTTTAAAGAAAAAATTTGATATAATAATTTTAAGTCCTGGAATTGATATTAATAAATGTAAATTATCTAAATTTTTAAAAAAAAATAATCATAAAATTTATTCTGATTTAGATATATTCTATGCATTTTATAAAAATGACTGCATCACAATTACTGGCACTAATGGAAAATCAACGACATGCCAACTTATGTATAAGGTTTTATTAGATCAAAAATTTGATGTTAAATTAGTTGGAAATATTGGAAAACCAGTTTTGTCTGTAAGAAATGTAAAGAAAAAAACTATTTTTATTATTGAAGCTTCTTCTTATCAATTAGAATATAGTAAGATATTTAGATCTAAATATGCTGCAATTTTAAATTTATCACCTGACCATATTGAAAGGCACAAAACTTTAAAAAAATATATTAAATCTAAATTTAAGTTATTAAAAAATCAATTAAAAGGGCATTCAGCATTTGTAAAAAAAAATGATTTGTTAATTATCAATGAATTAAAAGTAAATAAATTCGACAGTAAAATAATTAAGGTAGATACCAAAAAAATTAATAAATTTTTCAAAAATGTCAAAAATAAATATTTTTTAACCGAAACAAACAAAGAAAATTTATCGTTTGTTATTGAAATATCAAAAAAATTTAAACTTAAAAATCTATTAATCTTAAAAACAATTCAAAAATTTCATGGTTTAAAATATCGTCAACAAATTATTGTAAAAAGAAAATATTTAACAATCATTAATGACTCTAAATCCACAAGTTTTTCTTCATCAATTAGCCTCTTAAAGACAAAGACTAACATTTATTGGCTACTAGGAGGTATTTATAAAAAAGGAGATAAATTTGATTTATCAAAAAAATATTTTAACAATATTAAAGCTTTTATATATGGAAAAAACAAAAAATTTTTTAATAAAAAACTTAAAGGCAAAATAGATTACACAAATTGCGATAATTTAGAAAATGCATTAAAAAAATTATTTGTTGATATTAAAAAAAAGAAATTGGTTAATAAAACAATATTATTTAGCCCTTCAGCAGCTTCATTTGATAGTTTTAAAAATTTTGAAGATAGAGGTTTTTATTTTAATAAGTTGATTAAAAAATATTTGAATGCAAAATAATAGATCAATATATAATCTATATTATGAGTGGTGGAAAAATATTGACAAATTTATATTTTCTCTAATTATTTTATTATTTTTAATAGGTTTATTTTTTTCATTAGTATCAACATCCTTATTAGTTTCAGATAAATTAGATACAAATGATTATGCGTTTTTCTTTAAACATTTATCTTTTGTTTTTTTAGGGATAATGATAATTTTTGTTTTATCCTCAATCAATGAAGATAAACTCTTTAAAATTTCCCCGTTAATTTTTTTATTTTCTTTAATTTCATTATTTTTAGTTCCGATTATAGGAGTTGAAGTAAATAGTGCTCAAAGATGGATAGATTTATATTTTTTACCAAGATTTCAACCAATTGAGCTTGTTAAACCATTTTTAATTATTTTGATTAGCTTAATTTTAAGTAGTGAAAAATATACAAATATCTACTTAAAATACTTTTTATCTTTTTTAATTACCTTAATCATAGTTTTGTTTTTAGCTATTCAACCAGACATAGGACAAACTTTATTAGTTCTTTTTATTTGGTCAGTTTTAATTTTTATATCAGGAATAAATGTTATTTTTTTAGTTGCTTCAGGTTTAATATTTTCAATATCATTCTATTTTTTTATTAATTATGTCTCAAAATTCGCATATATAAAAAATAGGATACTATCATTCTTTAATGCTGAAACGGGAACTCACAATGCTCAATCAGAAAAAGCAATCGACTCAATTTCAAGTGGTGGTTATTTTGGAAAAGGAATAGGTGAGGGAACTTTAAAAAATAGAGTGCCTGAAGCACATACAGATTATATAATATCAGTCATTTCAGAGGAGTTTGGTGTACTTGCCATAATTTTAATATTATTAATGTTTTTAATTTTTGTTTATTCAGTTTTTAAAAAAGTTTACTTAGTTAATGAGGAAAGAATAAAATTAGTTTTGGTAGGATGTATAAGTCTTATTTTGGTACAAGCAATGATACATATAGGAGTTAATATAAGATTGTTTCCAACAACAGGTATGACACTTCCTTTTATAAGTTATGGAGGTTCTTCGATTATAAGTATCTCAATTTTATCAGGTATTATTTTAAATTTAACAAAAAGAAAAATTAGTTAAAATGAAAAAAAATTTTCTAATTTCAACAGGTGGCTCAGGTGGCCATGTTGTTCCTGCCACAATTCTTTATGAACATTTGTCAATAACTGCAAATGTAATAATATCTATAGATAAAAGGGGCTTAAAATATTTAGACAAAGATATTTATCAATTTGAAATTATAAATACACCAAAATTCAATAATATTTTTTTTTTACCAATTAATCTTTTAATAACTTTATTTTTAACAATTAAATCTATTTATTTATTAAAGAATAAAAAAATTGAAAAAATTTTTTCTACAGGGGGATATATGTCTTTACCCTTAATTTTAGCTGCTAGATTAATAAACTTGGAAATTTATTTAGTAGAGCCCAATCAGGTGCTCGGACGGGCTAATAGATATTTTTTGAACTTGTGTAAAAAAATATTTTGCTATAGAAAAAAAATTAAAAATTTTCCTGATAATTTTAAAAACAAAATAGTTAATATTAATCCTTTAGTAAAAAAATACATTTATAAATTAAGAACTTCTTCTAAAAAAAAAAATAAATTTACATTATTAATAGTTGGTGGCAGTCAGGGTGCTAATATTTTTGATAAAAATTTAAAAAATTTTATTCTAAATATCTCAAAAAAAAATATGATTAAAGTAATACAACAAAGTAATAACGAAAATATAAATTATTTGAGTAATTTTTATTCTATAAATAATATAGAAAATAAAATTTTTAGTTTTGATAAAAATTTTGTTAATAGCATTGAAGAGTCCGATTTATGCATAACAAGAGCTGGAGCATCAACCTTAGCTGAATTATCAGCTTCAAATATTCCATTTGTTGCAGTTCCATTACCAACAGCTAAAGATAATCATCAATATGAAAATGCTAGATTTTATAGAGATAATGATTGTTGTTGGTTAATTGAACAAAACTATTTTGATGAAAAAATTGAGCAACTTTTAAAAGATATTTTAAACAATAGAAGTGATTATTTAAAAAAAAAAGAAAATTTAAAAAAATTAAATTACCAAAACACTTGGATTAATGTTAATCAAAAAATATTGGGAAATATTAATGAAAATTAAAATAGCAAAAACTGAAGTTATTCATTTCATTGGAATTGGTGGAATAGGCATGAGTGGACTTTCTTTGATTATGAAAGGTAAAGGGTTTAAAGTTCAAGGAAGTGACTTAAATTATAATAAAAATATTGAAAGACTAAAAAAAGAAAGAATAAAAATATTTATAGGTCAAAAAAAACAAAATCTTAAAAATGCAACTATAGTAGTAATTTCTTCAGCAATAAAAAAAAATAATCCAGAAATGATTGAGGCAAAAAGAAAAAATTTGCCAATTATTACTAGAGGAAAAATGTTGGCCCACATTGTTTCATTAATGAAGAATATTGTTGTAGTTGGTTCACATGGAAAAACGACAACTACTTCGTTAATTGCCTCAATTTTTGAAAAAACTAAACTAGATCCAACAATCATTAATGGTGGAGTCATCAACTCAATAAAAAATACTGCCAAACTAGGAAGAAGCGATTGGTCGATCTTAGAAGCAGATGAGTCTGATGGAAGTTTTATTCATATACCACCCACCTATTCAATAATTACAAATATTGATAGAGAACATATGGATTTTTATAAATCAATGGATGAATTGAAAAATTATTTCATTCAATTTATCGAAAAGGTTCCTTCATTTGGAAAATCATTTATTTGCATAGATGATAAAATTAATAAAAGTCTTGTTAAAAAATTAAAAAATAAAAATTTTTATACTTATGGATTAAATAGTAAATCTAATTTTTTAATTAAAAATATTAAGCAAAATATAAATTTTTCCGAATTTGATTTATTAATGAATGTTCCAAATAAAAAAAGACTTATTATTAAAAAAATAAAAATTCCATTGCTTGGTATCCATAATATTAAAAATTCTGTTGCAGCAGCAGCAGTTGCTCTGACAGTTGGAATATCTATTTTTGATATTAAAAAGGGTTTACTTAATTTTAGAGGAGTTCAAAGAAGATTTAATAAAATTTTTACTTATAATAATATAGATTTTTATGATGATTATGCCCATCATCCAACTGAGATAAAAGTCGTATTAGAGGGAGTTAATAAAGTTTATAAAGGTTACGAAAAAATTTGCGTATTTCAACCTCATCGAATTTCTAGGTTAAAAGATTTAAAAAATGAATTTACTTCCGCTTTTCAGGATGCAGATGTAGTTATTTTATGTCCAATATATACTGCAGGGGAAAAAATTAAATTAGGTTTTAGTTATTTAAATTTTGCAAAAGAAATTATCAAAAATTCAAAAGTAAAATTGTTTTTAGCTGACGATAGTATCCATTTAGCAAAATTTTTTAAAAAAAATATATATGGAAAAAAAATTGTAATTGGAATGGGTGCTGGGTCGATTTCTAGTTGGATGAGGGAATTACCCCAATTAATGTAATGGAAATAAATAAACTAAAGAAATTATTAAACGAATTTGGAGATAACGTAAGATTTGAACATGATCTTAAAAAAAAAAATTGGTTTAATATTGGAGGTAAATCTAAGGTTTATTATAAGGCTGATAATTTAAGAGAATTAATCAATTTTTTAAAAAAATTAAATAATAAAGAAAAAATATTCACTCTTGGAGCAGGTTCTAATATTTTGATAAATGATAAATTGTTTGATGGAGTGGTAATTAAATTAAGTAAAAACTTTAATAATATTTCTCTACTTGGTGAAGATATAATAATTGCAGGAAGTGCAGTCCTAGATAAATCTTTATCAGAATTTGCTTTGAATAATAATTTGAGCGGATTTGAATTTTTATCTTGCATTCCGGGAACTATTGGAGGTGGAATTAGAATGAATGCTGGTTGTTTTAAAAAAGAATTTAAGGATATCTTATTATCAATTCAAGCTATTGATAAGTTTGGACAAGTAGTAACAATTCCATCTGCAGATATAAAATTTGAATATAGAAAAAATGATTTATCTGATGATTTAATTTTTCTTAGTGCTTCTTTTAAAGGAATTAAAAGCAATTATGAAAAAATAAATGATGAAATAAATAAACTTAAAACTGAAAAAGAAAAGAATCAACCAACTCAAATTAAAACAAGCGGCAGTACTTTCAAAAATCCGGTATCACAAACTAAAAGGAAAGCATGGGAACTTATAAAAGAGTCAGTTCCTTTAGATAAAACATTTGGAGACGCTTGTATTTCGCTCAAACATTGTAATTTTTTTGTTAATAAAGGGGATGCTAAATTTGAGGATATGAAGAAATTGATAGATTTTGTTACCAAAAATGTTTTGGAAAAAACAAAAATTAGTTTAGAAAAAGAAATTAAAATTTTAGAATAATTTGAAAAAAAAAATATTAGTAATTTCAGGTGGAATATCTAAGGAGAGAGTTATTAGTCTTGATACTGGAAAACAAGTTGCAAAAGAACTTAATAAAAATGGTTACAATACAAAAATTACTGAGCCAAATTTCAAACTAATTGATGTAATTAAATCATTTAAACCAAATATTATTTTTAATGCTTTGCATGGTCAATTTGGAGAAGATGGATATATTCAAACTATTTTAGAAACCACTGGTATACCATATACTCACTCTGGAGTAATTCCTTCAGCAATAGCGATGGATAAAGAATTATCAAAAAAAATTTTTATAAAAAATAATATATTAACTCCTAAATATATTTCATATTCATTTAATAAATCAAAATCAGATTTATTAAAACTTATTGATAAGAGATTAAAATTCCCAGTTGTTATCAAACCAATTAATGAAGGTTCTAGTGTAAATGTATTTATTTGTTCAAAAATCGATATTTTCAAAAAAATTAAATTCTTAAAAAATTATAAAAAAATAATCATAGAAGAATTTATACCAGGACGTGAAATTCAAGCAGCGATTATTGGTTCAAAAAAATTAGGTGCAATTGAATTAAAACCAAAGAGAAAGTTTTATGATTATCAGGCTAAATATAACTCTAAAGCAAAAACTAAACATATTATTCCAGTAGATTTATCAAAAAATGATTATGATAAAGTAATGAATCTTGCGCACAAAGCACATAACCTAATTGGTTGTAGGGGTGTTACTAGATCTGATTTTAAATTTTACAACAAAAAGTTTTATTTTTTAGAAATCAATACACAGCCAGGTATGACAAATCTCTCTTTAGTTCCTGAGATTGCTTTATATAAGAATATTAATTTTATTAATCTTATTGAATTGATTTTAAAAGATGCTTCTAAAAAAAAATAAAAAAATTTTAATATATATTTCTCTTTTAATGTTAATTACAACAATAAATAATAAGAATATTAAATATATTAACCTTACTAAAATTAATAAAATTAATGTAACTGGTTTAGAAGAAGTTAATAATTTAAAATTAAAAAAAAAATTGAATTTTTTAAAAATTAGTAATTTATTTTTTTTAGATGAAGTAAAAGTAGTCGAAGCTTTGAATTCAAATAATTTAATAGAAAAATATTCTATTTTTAAAAAATATCCTTCAACTCTTAATATTAAAATTAAGAAGACAAATTTTTTAGCTCAAATTATTGATAAAGGTGATAATTTCTTTTTAGGTTCAAATGGGAAATTAATAAAAACTACACATATAAGAAATGATATTCCTTTCATTTTTGGTAACTTTGATAATGATAGTTTTTTTGATTTAAAAACAGTCATTGATGATTCTAATTTAAGCTATCATGAAATAAAAAGTTTTTTTTTTTTCAAATCTGGAAGATGGGATATTGAATTAAATTCTGGACTTTTAATCAAATTACCAAAAAGTGACTTAAAAAAAACTATCAAATTTTTAAATAATTTTCTAGAGTCAAAATATAATGTAAAAATAGATAAGATTGATTTACGTCAAAAAAACCAAATGATAATTAATGGAAAATAATTCAAATTTTGAAACATATTTGTTTATAAGTATAAAAAAATTTATCATTAGAGTTAGTACAAAAGAAAATAAAAAAATTTATGAGAAAGAATTAATAATAAAAGAACCTCTAAATAATTCAATTAATGAAGAGTTGGAAAGTTTCCTTAGTCAAAATATATTTAAGATAGAAAAAATTATAAGTAATTTTATAAAAGAGATTTTTGTAATTTTAGACTCAGATCAATTTTTTCCTATTGAAGTATCTATAAAAAAAAAAAATTTTGAAAGAAATATTGATATTAAAAGTTTAAATTATCTTCTTAACGAAGCAAAGGATTGTTGTAAAAAAACTATAGATGATAAAAGAATTATTCACATGTTAATTAATAATTATCAAGTTGATAATAAAAATTATGATTTTTTTCCTCAGGGCGTCAGTGTTAACACTTTTTCATTTGATGTAAAATTTATATGCTTGACAAAAGATATAATCGAAAATTTAGAAAAAATTTTAAAAAAATATTTTATTTCTTTAAACCAAATTTTATGCGCAGATTATATTGGAGTTTTTTTATCAAATCACCAAAAAGATATCTTCCATATGGCCAAAAAGATTATTAACGGACACAACCAGAATGAAGTTAAATTAATAAATAAATTAACGAAAAAAGAAGGTTTTTTTGAGAGATTTTTTAATTTTTTCAGTTAAAACTGTATTTTCTAGTAACATTTGTTGTTTTTGAGATTTTAATCAAAAGTATTAAAAACATTGTATGTCTGCTTTAAATCAAAAAACTATTAAAAAAAAAATATGTTTTAGTGGAGTTGGTTTGCATAGTGGCCAAACTGTAAGGGTTAGTATCAAGCCTTCTGATCCCAATACTGGGATAGTTTTTAAGAGAGTGGATCTTAAAAAAAATAATCTTATTATACCTAATTTCTCAAACGTGAGTAATACATCTTTAAATACCACAATATCGAATGAATTTGGTGTAAAGGTTTCAACTATAGAGCACCTCATGGGAGCCTTTTTTGGATTGGGAATTGATAATGCATTAGTTGAAATTGATAATGAAGAAGTTCCTATATTAGATGGATCAGCAAAAAAATTCATAGAAAAAATAGTTGCCTCAGGTTTAAATGAAAGTAATTCACCAATAAAAATCATTAAGATAAATAAAAATGTTGAATTTAGAGAAGGTGGAAGAATGATTTCTATTTCACCATCAAAACTTAGCCTTGATATAGATTTTGAACTTAAATACAAAAATCCAATTATTGGTAATCAAAGAAATAAAGTAAATATCTTTGAAGATGATTTGTCTGATGTTTTCAACTCCAGAACTTTTTGTCTTTACGAGGATATAGAAGAAATTAAAAAAAATGGTTTGGCAAAAGGTGGAAGTTTAGAAAATGCAATAGTAGTTAAAGATAATAATTTATTAAATAGTGAAGGTCTACGAAATTCAAAAGAATTTGTAAATCATAAAATATTGGACTGTATAGGTGATTTATATACTAGTGGATATAGAATGATTGCAAGCGTTGTCTGCTCTCAGGGAGGTCACTATCTTACAAATCAAGTTTTAAGGAAAGTATTCAATAATAAAGAAAATTTTTCAATCTTTGAAATACAAGAACGAAATTTACCTCATACATTGATTAATAGAAATCTACTAAGATCTATAGCATAATTATTTAAGATCTTTATAATTAGCTGAAAAATTTTATAAAAATTTTATGAATAAATTTCTCTATTTGTTAATTACAATTTCAATAATTTTAATTTCCTCATGTGCTAAAGAAGAAAAAGAAATTTCTTTAATAAAAGAGTCTAAACAAGATTTAGAGATGATTGCAGCTTATGAAGAAGCTTATATAGCTTTAGATCAAGCTGACCCTTATTTTGCTGCTAAAAAATTTTTAGAGGCAGAATTATTATATCCCCAGTCTGATTGGGCTCCAAGGTCAGCTTTAATGGCCTCATATTCATTTTATATGCAAAATTATTATGCCGAAGCAGTATCAAATTTAGAAAGATTTTTTAAAACCTACCCTACAGATAAAAATTTATCTTATGCTCACTATCTTCTTGGAATGTGCTATTATGAAACTATAGAGGATGAAAAAAGAGACTCCGCTCCATTATTAAAAGCAAAAAAACAGTTTACATATGTTGTTAATAAATATCCAAATACTGATTTTGCTCTAGATGCAAAATTTAAATTAGGTTTAATTGAAGATATACTTGCCTCAAAAGAAATGTACTTAGGTAGACATTATCAAAAGAAAGGTAAATGGATTGCTTCTATGAACAGATTCAAAAATATTATTAATCAATATAGCCAAACAATCTTTGTTGAAGAAGCATTACATAGATTAGTTGAAATTAATTATAAATTAGGTCTTCTCGAAGAGTCACAAAAATATGCAAACGTTTTAGGTTATAATTACTTGTCAAGTGAATGGTACAAAAAATCATATAAGGTTTTTAACAAAGACTACGAGATTAAATTAGGAAAGCCAGTTAAAAAAGACAAGAAAGGTGTAATAAATAAATTCAAAAAACTTTTTGATTAATATGAAAAAAGATTTAATCAAGAAAAAATATTATGAAAAAGTTGAATTAATAAATCGTTATAATAAAAAATATTATGATGAAAATATTTCAGAAATTTCAGATGATGCTTATGATTATTTAAAAAGAGAAATACTTAATTTAGAGATTGAGTATAGTTTTTTAAAACATAAAAAATCTCCATCATCATCTGTTGGATTTAAACCATCGAAAAACTTTAAAAAGGTTAACCACAAAGTCCCAATGCTTTCACTTTCGAACGCTTTTGATGAAGATGATCTTAAAAACTTTGAAAAAAAAATATTAAATTATTTGGACTTTAAAGAAGAATTTAATATTGAATATAGTGCTGAACCTAAAATTGATGGAATATCTGCATCATTGATTTATAAAAGTGGAAAATTTATAACAGGTTTGTCAAGAGGTGACGGCAATCAAGGTGAAAATATAACTGCTAATTTAAAAACCATAAAAGATATACCTCATAAAATAACTGATTCTAATTTTCCTGACGAAATTGATATTAGAGGTGAAATTTATATTCAAAATAGTGATTTTGAAAAATTGAAAACTAAATTTGCAAACCCAAGAAATGCTGCCTCTGGATCTTTAAGACAAAAAAATCCAGATGAAACTAAAAAAATACCCTTAAAATTTATAGCTTATACTTTTGGATTTGAAAAAGGAATGCAAATTTTTAATCAAAATGATTTTTTAAAAAATTTATATAAATGGGGCTTTAAAATCAATCCATTAAATAAACTAATTAAAGGAACAAAAAATCTAATGAAAAATTACTCTGAAATAGAAAAAAAAAGAGCAAAAATAGATTTTGATATAGATGGAATTGTTTATAAAGTTAATGATTTTAAACTGCAAAAAAGATTGGGTAATGTAGCAAACTCTCCAAGATGGGCTATAGCACATAAATTTGCTTCAAATAAAGCAATTTCAGAAATTTTAAATATAGATATTCAAATTGGTAGAACAGGCGCACTGACCCCGGTTGCAAAAATAAAACCAATTAATATCGGTGGAGTAGTAGTTTCGAATGCAACTTTACATAATGAGGATGAAATAATTAGAAAAGACATTAGAGTTGGAGATATAGTGACAGTTGAAAGAGCAGGAGATGTTATACCTCATATATTATCTGTTGATAAAAGCAAAAGATCTAAAGATAGTTTAAAATTTATTTTTCCTAAAAATTGTCCTTCATGTGGTTCAAAAACAATAAAAGAATTTAATTCATTAACAAAAAAAAATGATGCAGTTAGAAGATGTACAAGTGAAGCATATGAATGTGAAAAAATTGTAATTGAAAAAATTAAACACTTTGTATCAAAAGAAGCTTTAAATATAGACGGATTTGGAAAAAAAATAGTTGAAAATTTTTGGAAATTGAAATTAGTAAAATTTCCTCAAGATATTTTTAATTTAGATTATAAAAAAATTGAATCACTGGAAGGTTGGGGCAGGTTATCGGTTGATAATTTAAGATATTCAATTAATCAAAAAAAAAAAATTTCATTAGTTAAATTTATATATTCATTAGGTATAAGACATATCGGTTTAGAAAATGCCAAACTTATGGCGAAATATTTTAAATCTTTTGAAAAGTTAAAATCTTTTTTAAAAAGTAATAAATATGAGGAGTTATTAAATATTGATGGGATTGGAGAAACTCAAGTTAACTCAATTAAAAATTTTTTTTCTAATAAGACCAATTTAGATGTGTTGAATGAGTTAGGAAAAATTTTAGAAATCAACAATTATCTTATAGAAAAAAAAAATGGACTATTAAAAAATAAGATATTTTTGTTGACTGGAAAACTTGAGGGCATTGGTAGAGCTGAGGCCAAGTCTCTAATTGAAGAAAACTCTGGGACTATAGCTAGCAATGTATCTAAAAAATTAAATTATTTAATCATTGGAGAAAAACCAACCAAAAGAAAAATTAATGCAGCAAAAGAAATGAAAATTACTATTTTAAATCAAAAACAATTCTTAAAAATGCTAAATAAAACTAGCTAGCCAATTACGCTCATTTAAATTTAAATATTTTGATATCATAGAGTAAACTTTAAGATGATATTTTAATAAATAATCTTTTTCTGATGTAGTTAAAAGGTTTTGGTTAATTAATTCTTTTTCAATTGGAACTAAAGTTAAATTTTCAAAAAAAATATTTCTTTTAATTTTATTAACAAAAATTAAGTTCTCAATACGAATTCCAAATTTATCTTTTTTATAATAACCAGGTTCATTACTTAAAACCATACCTTTTAAAATCTTAACTTTGTTTATTTTAGATATCGATTGTGGTCCCTCATGAACATTAAGAAAAAAACCAACTCCATGTCCAGTACCATGAGCATAATCTAAATTACTTTTTTTTAAAAATTTTCTAGCACGAATATCAATTTTTTTTCCAAAATTGTCTTTTTTAAGATTAGTTTTAACAACAGCTATATGTCCTTTCAAAACTTTAGTAAAAATATCTTTAATGTATGGTTTTGGTTTTGAAAAACAAATTGTTCTAGTTACATCTGTTGTACCATACTTATATTGACCGCCAGAGTCACATAGAAAAATGTCTTTTTTTTGAATAAATTTACAGTTTTGTTCTTTGGCTCGATAATGGACAATTGCTCCATTTTTCCCTGAACCTGCAATAGTATCAAAACTTGGATATAAATAATTTTTATTCATTTTTCTAAAACTTTCTAATTTATTTTGTGCTTGGACTTCAGTAATTTTATTTTTATTAATATTCTTTATCCAATAAAGAAATTTTGTTAGAGCAGCTCCATCAAAAATGTGTGATTTAATCATATTATTTATTTCAGTTTTATTTTTAACTGCTTTAAATAAATAGGTAGGGTCTGTTCTTTTTAAAATCTTAAATTTAGAATTAATAATATCTTCATAAAAAATTGAGCAAGATTTATTATCTATTATAAAATTTTTACCTTTTAATTTACACATTTGTTTAGCAAAATTTTTTAAGTTAATTACTTCTTTAGAAGTAAATAATTTTTTTTTGATAATATCTTTTGCTTTTTGTTTTGTAGTTATTAAGAGTTTCTTTTTAGTTTTACTGATTATCAATCTGCTATTAGGTATTGGACTGTTGGGACAATCATTACCTCTTATATTTAAAATCCAAGCAACATTTTCTGGAGCACTTACAAAAAGATAATCAGACTTATTTTTTTTTAGATATGTTGATATTCTATTAATCTTAGAAGTATGTGATTCACCAACAATATTTTTACTTAATGAAAAAAAAGGAGAATTATTCTTAATTTTTTGTTTTTTAATTTTATCTATTAAATTATGTGTAATAAATTTAATCTTATTATTTTTTAAAAAAAATCTATTAATTTGATCATATGTAAATAGTTTTGGATCAATGCCTAAAGTTAATTTTTTAAATAAATCACAATTAAAAATTTTTTCGTTACTAATTATTTTATAGTATTTGCCAGATTCTAATTGACTTTGAATTGTATATCTTCCATCTGTAAATAAATAGTTTTTATTTTTTAAAATTACAGCTAATCCAGCTGAACCGCTAAAACCTGAAATAATTTTTAACCTGTTAATTTTAGAATATTCAGTAAAATAATCATCATTTTTTGGCACAACGTATCCATCAATATTATATAAATTAAACTGACTACGAAGTTGTTTTATTCTATTATTTATCATTTAATTCTCTTTTGATAACGTATCCAGCCAGGACTTCTAGTTGAGTCTTCATTAATTTCTAGATCTTGATTAAATTCAAAATCATCTAAATTTTCTTTATTATTCTCAAAATAAGAATTTTTTTCCAAATGTTTTTCAGGCAACTCATCTATAAATCGAGATGCCATACTATCAATCCAGTCACCTTGATAAAATCTGTTCATCGAAAATGATATAATCGCTTTTTTTTTGGCCCTAGTTATTCCCACATAAGCCAATCTTCTTTCCTCTTCCAATCCTTTTTGACCTTTTTCTTCAATTGATTTTTGATGTGGAAATAATCCCTCTTCCCAACCAGGTAAAAATACAGCGTCAAATTCTAATCCTTTAGCAGCATGCATAGTCATCATATTAATTTTTTTACCATCCCAATCTTTATCAATAGATGTTGCTAGAGAAACATGTTCTAAAAAGGTTTCTAAATTATCAAATTCTTTCATAGCACTTAATAACTCTTTGATATTTTCTAGTCTATTTTCATTTTCAATATCTTTCTTATTTTTTAACATTGCTGAATAACCTGACTCATCTAAAACTATTTGTAACAATTTAATATGACTAATTTTTTTAATTTTAAGATCATATCTCCATTTTGAAATTAAATCTAAAAATATTGATAAACCTAATTTAGTTTTTGGTTTAATTAAATTTTCTTCAATCATTTTTTTTGAAGAAAATTCTAAGCTTACAAAATTTTTTTTTGAATACTCATGAATCAATCTTAAGCTACTATCCCCAATAGATCTTTTTGGATTATTTACTATTCTTTCAAATGCTAAATCATCTCTATCCTGATATATTAATCTTAAGTAAGAAATACAATCTTTGATTTCTGCTCTTTCATAAAATTTTGTTCCACCAATTATTCTATATGGTAAACCAATTTTTAAAAATCTTTCTTCAAATTCTCTAGTTTGAAATATTGCTCTTACAAGAATAGCAATATCATTTAATGAAAATTCATTCTTAATTTTTTCAATTTCATCAGATATTCCTATAGCTTCATCTTTACCATTTTTAAAACAATTAAGTTTTATTAAATCACCTTCCTCCATTGTTGTTTTTAAAGTTTTACCAACCCTATTTTGATTATTTGCAATCAGCTCAGAGGCCACAGTTAAAATATTCTCAGTCGATCTATAATTTTGTTCAAGTCTTATCACTTTAGTATTATCATAGACTTGATCAAACTCTAAAAAGTTTTTAATTTCAGCTCCTCTCCAACTATAAATTGATTGATCATCATCACCAACACAACACAAATTTTTATTTTTTTCAGCTAACAGTTTTAACCACTTATTTTGAATGTAATTAGTATCTTGATATTCATCAACTAAGATATATTTAAAATTTTTAGAATAAATTTCTCTAATATCAGTATTTTTTTCTATAATATTTACAGCATGTAAAATCAGATCACCAAAATCACATGCATTTAGTTCAGTTAATTTTTGTTGGTAAATTTTATAAACTGGTAGAATTGTTTTTTCATAAATATCTTTTTGATTTATTTTCACTTCATTTGGATAAAGACCCTTATTTTTCCACTTATCTATAATTGCAATTATATATCTGGGTGCGAGTTTTTTAACATCAATATTTTCTGCCTTACATATGTTTTTTATAAGTCTAATTTGGTCATCTGAATCTATAATTGTAAAATTTGTTTTTAAATTAACTGCAGGAGCATGTTTTCTAAGTAATTTTGCACAAATGGAGTGAAACGTGCCAAGCCAAGATAGACCAGTTGCTGCAGACCCCAGCATTTTACTAACTCTAATTTGCATCTCTTTGGCAGCTTTATTTGTAAATGTCACTGCCAAGATTTGATTTGGAAAAGCCTTTTTTTCTTTTATTATGTGACTGATCCTACTAGTTAAGACTCTAGTTTTACCTGATCCCGCTCCAGCAACTATTAATAAAGGCCCATTTAAATACGTAACCGCCTCTTTTTGAGCATCATTTAGACCATTTAAATAATCAGAGTTTACCATTTTAAATATTCAATTATAAGTTTAACAGATTATTATGAGCAAACATAACTTATTCATAAAGAAAATTAAAAAGTTTTTTTTATCAACAAATGACTCAATAGAAAACTATTTTCATAAGATTAAATTACTAAATTCAAAAAAAAGAAATGAATTAATCAAAAATAATAAAGTTTTTATAATAATTAGTATATTAGTCATTTTTACAGTATCTTATTTTTTAATACCAACGATATACGATAAAAATAGTATTAAATTCCAAATTAAAGAACAAATAGAAAATAAATTTGACTTAAAAATAGAATTTAATAACAAGGTTACTTATGCTCTATTGCCAAGACCACATTTTAAATCGAAAAAATCGAATATTTTTGAGTCAGGTAAAAATATTGCTACTGCCGAAAATATTAAGATATTTATTTCTATTGATAAATTATTTTCTTTTAAAAATTTTCAAATTCAAGACGTTATCATAGATAAAGCTGATTTTTATATAGATAAAGAAAACTTTAATTTTTTTAATAA
>MDTB01200592.1_pt1 | contig 21058 bp, 20 predicted proteins | sample 811161 | NCBI WGS metagenome assembly MDTB01 (sample SAMN05326650, study PRJNA326480) | marine metagenome | isolation source: seawater | place: Mediterranean Sea | collected 2009
GCTAAAATAAACAAAATACCAATGAAGAAAATTTCATATTTTTTTTTATTTTTAACCAAAAACAAAGCAAATAATAATGGAAATAATCTTGACAAATAAGATCCCATAATTAATTCTTCACCAAAAAAAGACGAAATTCGACCTCCCACTCTTTCAATTCCAAATAAATTAACTTTATTAAAATATTGATAAAACCCATCAATAATTAAACATGAAAAACATATTAATAAAAAATAATAAAACAAATTTAAAAAGTTCTTATCTTTATCAATTAGATACCAAATAAAACAAACAAAGATTCCAATCCTTATATAAAAGAAAGAACTTTTCAGGCTTAATAAAACATTATCTGAAAGTAGACTACAAAATATTAAACTTAACCAGAAAATTAGAAAAATTTTGAAGGGAGCATTATTAAAATAATAATAATTCTTAGTTCTAAATATGTAATACAAAAAAAAAATAGCTGAAATGCTTACAATTAAATCTGGAAAAAAAGGACCCCAAATCAAAAAAGGAATTATTGATGAAATTAGTAGTCCAACATAGTTTTTTTTAAAAAGTTCGTTATATTTCATAATCATTTAATAGCGAAATAATTACATTATTTATATTTAATTTACTCTTTGCGGTTTTTAATTTTTTGGTTTTTATCATTTAAATTAGGCTGTTGTACAAAAAGATGGTCAACAATTTTTGTATTAGGCTTATAACTTGATACTAGTTTTTCTAAAATTTTTTTAATTTCATGAATATTATTATTTTGTAATTGTTTTGATAATATATTTAAATCAAGATTTAAGTCATAAAATGGTATAAAAGGATCTTGAGTTTTTTTAATTTTATCATGACTAGTTTTTTGTGGATTTTCTCCAATAAGAAGTTCCTCATATAATTTCTCTCCAGGGCGCAAACCTATTATTTTAATTTCAATATCACCTTCGGGATTATCTTCATCTTTTATTGTTAAGCCTGAATTAACTATCATTTTATGAATTAAATCTTTAATTTTTACACTTTTTCCCATATCAAGAACAAAAACCTCACAAGTTTGACTCATAGCTCCCGCTTGAATGACCAGTTGTGCAGCTTCTTTTGTTGTCATAAAGTAACGTGTAACATCAATATGAGTTAAGGTTACTGGTCCACCATCTTTTATTTGCTGTTTAAATTTTGGAATTACTGAGCCAGAGGACTGTAATACATTACCAAATCTTACTATTGAAAATTTGGTGAAATTATTTTTCATATTTTCATAAATCCCTTGAGTACATAGCTCTGCTAGTCTTTTAGTGGCTCCCATTATATTAGTTGGTCTTACCGCTTTGTCACTTGAGATAAGTACAAAATTTGAAACTTTTTGGTTAAATGCTGCTTGAGCAAGCACGAGTGTACCAAATACATTATTATTTACTCCCTCATAGATGTTTTCTTCCACCAAAGGAACATGCTTATACGCAGCGGCATGATATATAGTATTAACTTTAAAAGTTTTTAAAATATCTTTAATTCTTGACTTGTTTTGAATATTAGCAATAAGAGGAATTATATTTAAATCGCCATTAAAGTTTTTAAGTTCCTCATATATTTTATAAAGTCCGAATTCGTTTAATTCAAGAAGCAGTAATTTTTTTGGATTAAGTTTTGCAATTTGACGACATAATTCTGAGCCTATTGAGCCTCCTGCTCCTGTTACTAGTACTACTTTTGAATTAATATTTTTATTCAATAATTCAGTATTAGGTAAAATCTCGTCACGATTTAACAAATCTGCTATTTCAAGATCCCTAACATCAGTTATAGATACTTTACCATCCACAATTTCTTGAACACTAGGAAGAGTTTTAACTACTAATTTATAACTATTTAACTTTTCGATAATTTTTTTTCTTAAATTTCTGCTGATCGAAGGTAGAGCAAGAAGTACTAACTTTACATCTTTAGATCTAACAAGATCTTTTAATTTTGATTGTGGAAAAATAGTTTGCCCAAGCATTACTTGATTGTGTAATTTTTTATCATCATCTAAAAAACCAATAACTTCAAATTCACTATTATTTTCTAAACTATTTAATAATTGCCTTCCAGCTACTCCTGCCCCATAAATTAATACATTTTTTTTATTTTTAGATTTATTTTTTGAATAATAATTGTTGATAAATAAATATTTTACCAAAAGTCTTGACCCTGTTATAGAGAAAAATAACAATAATGGTTGGATTATTCCTATAGATCTTGGAGTACCCTCAATAACATAAATACCTATTACTGAAAAATATAATAATGCATATATTAACAATGCAATAGATATTGAAAAAAAAATAGATAAACCAGTAAAGCGAAATATTTCTCTATACAGCCCTAACAACCAAAATATAGGAACAGAGAGAAATATTGATAATAATATTGGAACAACAGTTACATCATTGATTGTTATAAATTTTTCAAGCCGCAAATAAAAAGCAAGCCAAGTACATAATACACACAAGCTAATATCAAAAATTACTACAGTAATTTGCTTTGCATATCTTGGGAGTGATAAAATATTTGATAAAGTATTTTTTAAATTAACTGACATTATAATTCTTTATATTTGTAAAATTAAAAAATTACATTACAACAACAATATAAAATTAGTATTTATCGTTGAATTAATAAATTTTTTAAATTTATTTAATATTTAAAATTATAGTTTTGAAAATATAATAAAAGTAATAAAATAAATTACTTTGCTTTATCATTTCTAAGTCTGTTATTGCAAGAAGTTTGGGATTTTTCATTGTAATTCCACTCACTTGTGCAAGACCTGTTATTCCTGGCTTTACTTTAAAAATTCCTCTTTTATTCCTCTCACTTATTAACCTTTTTTGATTTAATAGACATGGCCTTGGACCAACTAAACTCATGTTTCCAATTAAAACATTATATAGTTGTGGAATTTCATCTAATTTAGTTTTGCGTAAAAAGTTTCCAAATGGACTTATTTTTGTATTTCTAGCTAAGTGAGTTGCAACTGACAATGTATTAATTGGCATAGTTCTAAATTTAAATAAAATAAATGACCTTTGATACTGACCAATACGTATTTGTGTAAAAAGTGGAGAGCGATTATCAAACCAACCAATTATAAATATTATTACCAATATAGGAGATAAAAAAAACAATCCTAGAAAAGAAAAAAAAATATCAAATATTCTTATCATAGTTGGAATGTCAACATAAACATTATAATTCAAAAGACTATAAAATAATAAACAATCTATTTTTGAAATCAAAAAAATATTAAAAACTTTGTGATTGCACCATACGTTTAATACCTTCAGATACATTGGTTTTAGGATACCAATTTAATGTTTCTCGGGTAAACGAACTATCTATCTTTAAAGATCCCACTAATTTGTTTATCTCATCCTGCTTATTAAAAATATACGCAGAAGCTTTTATTAAAGAAATTGGTAGTGGAAATAGTCTAGCTTTTCGTCCTATAGATGATGCCATGCATCGTATTAAAGAAGGCGTAGATAAATCCTCTCCGTCAGAAACTAAAAATGTTTTTCCAGCTGCGGCAGAGTGATTTGTACAAATAAAAATTAAATCAATTAAGTTATCCAATCCAATCATTGAACGTTGGTTTTTAATCATGCTAAAAGGTAATGGTACCCCGGAACGTACTAAATTTAAAAGACGGCTTAAATTACCTTTTACTCCTATTCCATAAACAATAGGTAAACGTAATATTGTTACCTCCATATCTGTTTTAGAAGAAATTTTCTGCAACTCTTTCTCAGCATGCCATTTAGATAATCCGTAAAAATCTTTTGGATCAGGTATATCATCATGTGTATATATTTTTTTAAATGTTTTTTTTAAATTTTGGTCTAAATTTATATCAAATGTATTTTCTCCATTAACTTTAATTGAACTTAAAAATATCATCCTTTTAACTCCAGCTTTAGCAGATTGAATAGCCAATTGCTTAGTGCCTTCAAGATTTATACTTTTATAAGTTTGCTCAGATATTGTATTTTTTTTTTCAATAAAATGTGCTTTTCCTGCGCAATGTATAACACAATCAATATCAGATAATAAATGCATCCAATTTGTTTCAAAATTTATATCCCCTATTGAAAAATACTCAATATTATCATTTGTATTATAAGGTAATTTATTACGAACAATTCCTCGTACAAATTTATTTTTTGCAGCTAAAGCTTTACAAAGAGAGTGGCCTATGAAACCATTTGCTCCAGTTACCAAAATTTTACTCATGTTTGTTATTTTTTAAATATTGCCTAGTACGAGAAATTATTTTATTAATAAAAAAACTTAAAAAACTTATAGATAATCCATTTTTTTTTATTGAATTAATTATCTCCCAATTTTGAAGCAATATATTTTTTAAACTTTTATTTGTTACACCGCCCATTCTCATTTTAACCCAAACTTCTGGTATATATAAAGACTGAATTTTGTTAACTTCGAGAAATCGCATCATTAAATCAACGTCTGAAGCAATTTTAAAATTTAAGTCAAAATTACCATATTTTTTGAATATTGACCGCCTAACAAAAAATGTTGGATGAGGTGGGCACCATCCTATGGAAAATAAACCTGGTATGAAACTACAAGACTTAAAATAACGTATGGTCTTTGAAGTCGTAAGTTTATCTACGTAAATTAAATCAGAATAACACGCATCTACCAAAGGATTGTTTTTAAATATACCAGAAACTTTTGATAAGACTTCATTATTCGCATAAAAATCATCAGAATTTAAAAAACCAATAATATCACCATCAGCAAGATTAATTCCTTTATTCATTGCATCATAAATTCCTTTATCTGGCTCACTTATTAACTTGGTCGAATGGCTTTGATTTTTTTTTAATATACTCATAGTACTATCTGTACTAGCACCATCAATCATAATATGCTCTATCATATTATATTTTTGGTTGACCACCGAGTTAATACAATCTTTCAAAACTTTAGCACTATTATATGTAACTGTGATAATTGAAATTTTCAAAATATAAATTACTCCTTACTATTATTTTTCAAAATTTTCTATCGTTATGCAGAATTGTTTCTTTGTAAACTTCGTTGTGAAGTTTTGCACATAAATTTAAATTAAGTTTATTTTTGACAACTAACCTTGCTGATTTACCAAAATTATTTTTTAACTCAGGTGCTTCAACAAGATTAATTATTCTTTTTGCTAAGGCATTTGAGTCTTTTCTATTAACTATGAAACCATTTATTCCATTATTAATAAATTTTCCAACATCCCCTACATCTGTAGATACGACTGCTTTTTCCATAGACATTGCTTCCCAAACAGATAATGGAGATGCTTCATTGTCGGAACTACAAACATAAATATCCATAATTTTTAAAAATGGTCTTACATCTTCTTTACCATCTAAAAAAAGGATATTGTTAATTTCCTCTTTTTTAATCATATCCATCAATGACGTAAAATATTTTTTTTGGCTTTGATAAACTGGCCCTACTATTAAAAAAATCATATCTTTTGAGTAAGACGAAATTATTTTAGCGGTTTTCAAAAGTGTTATATGATCTTTATTCCGGTTTATGTTTCCAATTGTTCCAATTACAGTTTTTTTTTCTAACAAATATTTTTTCTTTAATTCCTCAATAGGGTATTTTATATTCGGATCAAAATGATCTGTATCGACTGGTGATTGAATTAAAAAATTTTTAGTTTTAGATGGTATGAGATTAATATAGTACTGTTTTGTTTTTTCTGACGCAAAAATAAAACTATTTGCACTAGAGCTTAAGAAAGAAAAAATTTTTCTTATAAAAAAAGGAGATTTGGTGTCATTTAAATGCCAAATTACTTTTAATTTGGCCAATTTAGCAGCTATTACACCTTTAAATTGCCAACATCCTCCACTAACATGAACTAAATCAAAACGATGTTTTTTAAAAGTAAATAAAAGAATTAAAATTTCATAAGGAAATAAAACCAAATACTTTAAAATTGATGTTAAATTATTTGACATTGTTGTTAAAGATAAAGGCAAATATTTAACACCAAATGTACTACAATGAAGTTTAAATTCTTCAGAATTTTTTTTTGGGAAAATAATTTTAGTCTCAATTTTTTTGTTGAGAACTGATGCAACCATCATAATACGTTTCTGTGGGCCAGCTAATCTCCCATCTTCAATAACATTTGCAACTTTAATCTGGCTAGTATCATCTTCCATCAGAATTTCTCACCATTTAATGCCGCGATAGATGACATCTTTTCTTATTTTTTTGCTATGTTTTTCAACAATTTTAAATATGCTGTTAATAACGTCTTCTGTTAAGTAGTTTGGTTTTACTCCAATATCTAATAAACCTTGGTAAATAGGGTTATAATAATGGCTTTCAGACTCTTTTCTAGGGTTGCTTATATGATCAATTTTAACATTATGATTTCGGTCATTTCCAACTTTTAATATTTTTTTTGCAAGTTCGTTAACTGAAAACGTTTCTACTATTTGATTGAAAATTCTTAATTCCCCTGATTGAGCAGGTGAGAGGAAAGATTTATAAACGCATTGCAAAGTATCTTTAATATTTAAATAACCTCTAGTTTGACCACCTTTTCCATAAACAGTTAATGGATATCCGGCAACTGCTTGAGTAATAAATCTATTAATTATAGTTCCAAATATTTCATCATAATTAAAAATTGTTTGAAAATCTTTGTCAATTTTTGTCTCCTCTGTCTCAATTCCATATACCGGGCCTTGCATTAAATCAGTAACTCTTAAATTCCAAATACGTACACCAAACCAAAATAAATCGGTATCCATGATTTTTGATGTATGATAAATAGAACTTCCTTGCCTTGGAAACAAAAATTTATCTTTTCTATTTTTATGCTCTATTTCAATCCACCCTTCTTCAATATCAATATTTGGCGTACCGTATTCTCCCATGGTCCCTAATTTAATTACATGAGTTTCACGAGCATAATCCCTTAAGGCCCACATCAAATTATTTGTTACTCTCAAATTGTTCACAAGGGTAAAATCTGCGTACTTATAATTTATTAATGAATAAGGTGCAGATGGTTGTTCAGCATAATGTACAACAGTTTCGGGGATGCCTGTATATTTTTTATCTATAGACCAATCATAATTTGCTTTTCCATTAAATAATTTTCTCATGGACTCAGGGTCATTTAAATCTGAAATTACAACTTTTATTTCTTTCCCAGTTATCTCGTACCAAGTATTTGATCTCTCTATCAAACTCGGTATAGGGTAAAGCATCCCTGTATCCATTTCTTTACAAGCATTGCGGCGAAAATAGTTATCAACTACAGTTACCTTGTGGCCTCTGATGGAAAAGTACATTGCGGTAGGCCACCCAAGATATCCATCACCACCTAAAATTAATATGTGACTCAAGATTTTTGTTCCTTATCACCAGGCCAGTATCTCATTATCATTGAGTCAATTGGTTTTTCAAATAGGTTTTGCTTTTTTAACATCACTTTAATCTCATTGATGCTCATAGGTTTTTCTTTTTCTGAAATATAGACCGTACTTATTTTTTTTGAGATAATATCGTTGTAGTTATATTTAATATTATTATATATTCCTCTAAAAGCTGGTAAAACGATAAAGTATTTTTTTAATTCTAAGGTTCTTCTCACTTCCTCATTACTCATTAGTTCTTCATAGAGTTTTTCCCCTGGTTTAATTCCAATTTCCTTTATTTTAATTTTGTCAATTTTGATTCCATATTTTGGGGCTAATATTTCAATCATTGCTTTTGCTAAATCTGTTATTTTTATTATAGGCATTTTGGTTATGAAAACTTCGCCACCCTTTGCTTTCACAGCACTATCAATTACGAGTCTAACGGCATCTTTTATACTCATAACAAATCTTGTCATATTTTTATTTGTTAAAGTAACTGGACCGCCTTTTATAATTTGATTATGAAATACTGAAACAACAGAGCCACTTGATCCAAGCACATTTCCAAAACGTGTAGATGCAAAAATAGGACCCTTCCCTCGCTTATTGCTGTTAGCAGCTGTTATCAATCTTTCTCCCATTAACTTTGATGTACCCATGACATTTGTTGGATTTACAGCTTTGTCTGAGCTTGTGAATATAACTTTTTCTACATTATTTAAATTAGCAGCTGCAATAACATTTTGAATTCCTAAAATATTTGTTTCAACTGACTGCTCAGGAGATCTTTCTGACAAAACCACATGTTTTAATGCTGCTGTATGAAATATAATATTTACTCCAATAAATTTTCTTTTTAGTTCTTCTAAATGTCTAACATCAGCAACAAAAAATTTAGCTTTTGGAAAATTTAAATAATCCTGATCAAGAAAAAATATTGCATTTTCGTTATTATCTAGCCCAATAACCTCTTTAGGCGCATAACGTTTATCTGATAATAATTGTCGTACTAATTCTCTTCCGACAGTTCCACATGCACCCGTAATAAGTATTCGTTTATTTTTAAAAATTTTTTTCATTCAACAACTCCTTTTCCTATTTTGTTCAAGAAGTAACTAACAGTTTTAGATAGTCCTTCAGTAAGGTTTATTTGAGCATTCCAACCTAAGCGTTCCTTAGCTTTAGATGTATCTGAAAAATTTCTTTTCATATCTCCAGTTCTTATTGAGATTTTTTTTATATTAATATTTTTGACTCCTTGTTTTTTTAATTCATTTATTAATTTATTTGTCATTCCATTAATAGTTGTTTCCTGATTACTTGCTATTTGAAAAATTTCTCCTCCAATATTATGTTTTTCTACAGTTATAATTATGGCATTAATGAGGTCGTCTATATATATAAAATCGCGTGTTTGCATTCCATCTCCGTAAATCTCTAATATATCTCCATTTATTGCTTTTCTAATAAACTTAGCAACAACACTTGATTTATTTATCGAACCTGGCCCATAGACGTTGCCAAACCTGAGCACAACTGTTTCAATGCCAAAAGTATTTTTGTATGCTGAACAATAACCCTCACCTGCTAGTTTACTTGCTCCATATGGAGATAAAGGATGAGGAGGTATCTCCTCATGAATAGGAGGTTCAACTTCTCCAATTGGTGCACCACTAGATGCAAATATAAATTTTGAAATTTTATTCACTCTAGAGGCTTCCAGGTAGTTAAAAGTTCCAATAATATTTACTGACATATCAACTTGTGGTTTTTCAATTGATGGACCAACACCTGTATTTGCAGCTAAATGAATAATTGTATCAATACCCTTTGCGACCTTAATTGCCAGTTCCTGATCTCTAATATCACCAACTATTAACTCTAAACCATTGGGTGAGCCCTTAAGATTATTTGGGTTAATCTCTCTAAATTCACAGACTTGTCTTAAGTTTTCTTTTTTTCCTACAGATAAATTATCAATTAATCTTATATTTTTAGACTGTAATGCTAAAAGTTTTTTAATAAGTGAAACTCCTAAAAAACCACAACCACCAGTTATTAAGATATTATCTAAAAACATGAATTATTTTTTAATTTTATAATAAATAAAATTATTTGTTATAAAATTATCCTTATCTTCTAACACAACTTATTTATAATGACCAAATTACTTACAGCAATATCAAATAATATTTTTTTTTGACGAAGTTTCTGCAAGTAGAAAAATTGAATAAATATTGAAGAATTTTCAAACTTTTACAATATAATGATCAATATTTAGAAATTTCTTTTTAATTTTTAGTCTAAAGGTTGCTTGTCCTATTTTTGCTTATAGCTTTATATCTGTTTGCAGTTACCATCATTCCTAAAATAAAAGCCAAAATAAATGCTCCTTGAGACATTTTAAATGTCTCATGAAAAAAACCATAAACCAGAATACTTATATATCCGTAAAAAAGGTCTCTATGGTTATTTTTTAAATGAATGAATACTTTATATAATAAATATAAATAAATAAATAAGCCAATAAACCCAGTTCGAAATAATACATCACCATATTGATTATGTGCTGAACATTTTAAATCATCAAACATAATCCAACATCCTAAAAATCCTGATCCAGTAAATGGGTTGAATGAGACAAAATTTAAAATTTTTCCAAGAAGGTAAACTCTAAAACCCTCGGATGTATTATAATTAGTGAATCTTTCAATTAATAAATTTAATCCATCCAAAGAGAAATATGTAAAGAGTGTTTTTGAGAAATATAGAGATGTATTTGGAAATAATTTTTCTAAGTAACCATATAATATTATAAAAACTATTGGAATAAAAATTATTAAAATTAATTTAGATATAAATTTTTTTTTTAATAAAAAAAAATTTCCAAAATAATATGCTGCAAAACTAAATAGGAAAGCAATAATTGTTGTTCTTGAATATGTCACAAATATACCTGCTAAAATTAATAAAATAGTTGAGAATTTTATAGTATAAAAAAATTTAGATATTGGTTTGTAAAGAAATACGATCCAAAAAGCTAGCAAATAAACAAACCCATATCGTGAACTTCCAACATAAAACTTTAAATTACCTTTTTCTGCTGCACTATAAATAATAAAATTATTAACTTTCAAAACAACAAAATAAAGGACTATTAATACTACAGCAATTTTAAAAGCATCAATTTTATTTTTATCAACATCAATTACTACAAATGAAAACATACTAATAAAAATCAAAAAACTTATAAGTCTTCTATCTATATACTTGAAGAGTTCATGTTGATAAAATGTACCTAAAAGTAGTATAAGAAAAAAAAACAAAACTATTTTAATAATATTTTCGCTTGGTCTTTTAATTTTTCCACTTAACAAAACAAATAGTATCGGAAAAAGTATAAAGGTATAATTTGCTGATAAGCCTGAGATTGAAAATGGATATAAAAAAATTACAAAACTAGTTATATAAAAAAAAATTGAGAATTTTTTTTTTAGTGATAAAGTTGAAATATTAAACATCTATACTTTTTTAATTAATACTAATGCATAAAAAAAAAATAAAATAAACTTTTAATCACTAAAAAATAGTTTCTTTAAACCACGGGTCTTTTGAGAGTATATCAAGCATTGAATTTTCCATTAAATCATAATTTTCCTTAAATTTTGGCTCTTTGCCTGTAAATTCATGATATGTTTTTGATGGTAAATTAGAACCTTTGCCCTCAAGTGTTATAGTTGTTAGATTTACATATTTTTTTGCAATATTTAAAAAAATTTCAAGATAATCTGGTTTTTTACTAATTTTTCCTTGGCCCTTCTCAAACCAGTGATGACTTCTGGTTACTTCATGTGTGTAGTCACATCCTACCAGAAATATTTCTTTAAAACCCATAAAGATAGCTAGAGAAATAGCGCTTCTTAGACTACCTTTAAAAATATTTTCTTTATTTTGAAAACAATCTATTAAAAATTGAGACTCGGAGTCTTCAATAAATTGAAATAAATACCTTACATTAGAATTCCATAATACTGGGTAATTAGACAGATTAGTAAAAAAAGTTGTATTTTCTTGTTTTTTTATAATTTCTCTAAATTTAATTTGGACATTATTTTTAAAAAATTTTTTTCCAGTTTCTTTGACTGTAGCTTTGTCTCTATCCCAAAAATAAGGATAAAAATAAAAGGGCTCAATGAATAAAGAATATTTTAGATTTAAATAATTTGAATGCTTATGAAAACCTATTTTATTAAGAGAAAAAGCCGTTTTATTAGAAAATTCAGACAAATCAAACCATTTAATACTAATTCCATCTCCAAATATATAGCAAGACTCTCCATAGTGAATATTCTTTAGAGTTAAAAGTGGATTTAAAATTGGTTTTGAGATTTGAAAAATAATTTTTTTAGTAATAGATAAGTTTCTTATAAATTTCATTTTTATCTATAATTTTTTAATATTCAAAGAACCCATTTTAAAAATATCATTATTAATAATAATAGTGACTTAAATTTTAGAGAATTTTTTCCATTTTTAAGTACAAATAACAGACTTTTTTTGGCTTGTGAAAAGTTTTTTTTTTTGGAAATCAAATTTGGCTTTCTTATATTTTATGTTTGCTTCAACTAGTGAGTTTTCTTGAATATTTAAATGTTCTCTGAACTCACTTACAGCATTACTTGAGGGAATTGACATATCTTTTTTAGATAGGTTTTGGTCATGTTCAGAATAATAACCAAGACATTTCGGCAAATAAAAAAATCTGTCACTAGACTTCGCAATTTTTAACCAGGTATGGTAATCTTCGGCTGCTAAAAGCTCTTCTCTCTCGTCTATATATCCTATTGTTATAAGCAATTTTCTTCTAACAACAACAGATGAATTACTAATAGCATTTCCATTTATAAGAAGATCATTTAACATTGGTTTTTTTAATTGACGTGATTTAATTTTTTTTTTATTAAAAATTTTTTGATTGTTTTTTATTATCTTTAAATCATGATAAATTAAATCAACTTTATCATTGTTATAATGCATACAATATTTTAATTTATCTGGTAACCACCAATCATCTGAGTCTAAAAAAGCAATCCATTCTCCCTTAGCAATTTTAATTCCATTATTTCTTACTTTTGCAGGAATGCCTGAATTACTTTGCCAATTATAAGAGATTCTGGAGTCTTTAAATAAATTTACCATCTCCTTAGTTCCATCATCAGAACCATCATCCATAATTATTATTTCATAAGCACTATATGTTTGAGAAAGGACTGACTCTATGGCAATTTTTAATCTTTGACATCTTTGATATGTCGGAATTATTACTGAAACCAAGGTTTGCATGAATTCTTATTTTAAAACATTAATATTATATTCGATTTATAACTCGTAATAATTCTTATTAAGGTAAAAAATATCTGCAAAAAACGTTAAATTACCGAATAAACTATTACTATATAGATAAATACCAACCATTCTAAAATTATTCGGTAATAAAAATTTCTCTATGTCACTAAAAGAAAAATATTTCTCATAAACATTATCAAACATTAACTCTGTTACTATTGCTTTAATTTTATTATTTTTTAAAATATTTAAACTTCCTTGCAATACTTTATCCTCATAGCCTTGTGTATCTATTTTAAGCAAATCAATTTGGTCAACATTATTTTTAAGACAATAATTATCTAATGTAGAAATTTTAACTTTATTAATTGAAACAAATTGTTCTATTGATGTGTTATATTCTTTTGATCTAACTTTAATCCAATTTGAATTTTTATTTATATTGTAAAAAGAGGAAGCGCCTGTTTGAGCTGAAATATTAAAATTTTTTTCAGTTTCATTTTCACCTAATGCAAAATTATTTAAATACACATTCTTATCATTTTCAAATTTTTTAGACATAATTTCAAATTCTGATTTAATAGGTTCAAATGTGTGAATAATTGGTTTGTCAAAAATTTTTTTAAATTTAGTAACCGATTGACCCTTATTTCCACCTACATCAAAAACAACAGGGTCTTTGTTAATTTTTTGTTTGAGTAAATCATCTAACGGGGGGTTTTTAAAATCTTTATTAATTTTTTTTATCTCATATCCTAGCTGGTTAAATAAATTATTTATAATTTTTTTAATTAAAATCATTTGCTATTATTGTCACTAATTAATTTTTTTAACAAATATATAATTGTATATTTCTTTATATTTTCTTCCATTTAAAATTGTGTCCCCACTATTTTTTTTATGAAGAAATTTAAAATTATATTTATCCATCATATTACAAACTTTTTCATGTTGTTCTTTAAAATCTTGATTTAATTCAATAGATATACTTTTTACTTTTTTATTAATCAGAAATTTATCTCCTCCTTCAATAATTAGATGTTCAATTCCATCTACATCAATTTTGATATAATCAGGAATATCTAAAATTGAATTTTCAATGAAATAATTCATTGTAGTACCTAATAAAGAATATTTCATTTGTGGTAAAAATTCTTTTCCTTCAAAATTATACTTTTCTCCAAAACTGTTAAGCGCTCCACCTTCTATAAAATTATTTTCTTTCATTTCTTGAAAAATATTTTCTTTATTTGTAAGAGGTATTGGAACTACTTTTATTTTTTTCTCTAAGTTGTTGATAGATATATTCCTTGTTAATATTCTTAAATTTGAGGTAGAAGGTTCAAAGGCAATAGTCATAGAATCTGGATTTTTAAGAGAATTATAAATTGAGTATAATCCTATATTCGCACCAATATCCCAAAAAATTAAATTATTTTTTTTTTCGAAAGTATCAATCCACTCAAGTGTTTCTGGTTCTTTTGAAAAATATGTATTAACTCTTAAATTTGTATTTTGATTTGGAACAAAAAAATTTACTTTTTTATTTAGTATGTCGATAGATTTATATGATTTTTCTTGAGTAAAATCAGAAATTTTAGTTAATATGCTTCTTTTGGTAAGATAAATTACTGTTTTATCTAAAAAAAAAATAATATTTAAAAATAAATTAAAAATTCTTTTTATCATTTTTATTTGTGTATGAAGAACATCGAAACTACTTTATATCATTAATATAAGATTATATATATACTCGTTATCAATGAAAAACTTCATAAAAAGAGTAGAAAGCGTACCCGAAGGTTTTGATCCATCTAATTTGACTAGACCCCACAAGATACCTTCTAAATTATATAATAAATTTAATTTTTATTTTAAATTGAGAAAATATAATCGAAGTTTATTTGAAAAAGAGCAAAATGATATTTTTAATAGTTTTGGACTCAATAGAGTTAAGGGTATTGAAAAATTAAATCAAATTATCGAAAAATTAAATATACCTTTAATTAAAAAAAGAAAAATGAGTTCAGAACATGAGATAATATTTTCAAGCATTTCTGAAGATAAAAATAGAACTATAAATAATATTTTAGAAATTGGAACTTTTGATGGTTTTAATGCTTTGTTAATGTCATATTTGTTTCCAAACTCAAGTATTGATACAATTGATTTATCAGAGGATGAGGAAGACTTTAAATATTTTTACAATAGAAAACATAATATCAATAAATTTATTAAAGACAGAGATGATATCCTATCAAAAAATAAAAATATAAATTTCTTTCAAATGAACTCATTGAGATTGTTAAATCATAAAAAAAAATATGATTTGATTTGGATAGATGGAGCACATGGCTATCCTGTTGTATGTGCGGATATTATTAACTCTCTTCATATAATTCAAGACAATGGTTTAATAATATGTGATGATATTTATATAAATAATGATCAAATTAAATCAGATAAAATGTATTCTTCTATTGCATCTTTCGAAACATTAACTGAATTGAAAAAGGAAAAATTAATTAATTTTAAATTAGCATATAAAAGACTTGATCCTGAAGCAAATTGTGATGAAAATAAAAGAAAATATTTAGGAATAGTGAACAAAATTTAATTTTTTGTCTATCTTTAAATAGATGTATTATAGTTAGGTGTTTAATGAACTTTTTTTTTGGTATTAATAATGATTACTTTAAATCAGAAATTCAAATACCTATGTTTCAAAATCGGAATTTCAAAAAACAAAATATAAAATTATTTAAAACTTATCCAAAAGAAAATAAGTGGATTCTTAAAGAGATTGTAGATAAAAAAATTGATGACTATTTTTATATTTTAAAAAATCAAGATATATCAAATGATGAAATTTATTTTTTAACACATAATGATGTTTTTGATACATTTGATGAAGATAAATTAGGAAACTTTGACAATTTTACTTATACTTTTCCTGAATTTAGAGCTAATTTAAAATTATATTTAAATGAAGGTGGTTTTTCCTCTTATCAATCAGAATACCCATATGGAATGGTCAAAAAAAAAGGGTTAATTCTTAGTTCAATTAGTTCATTAGCAAATTTAGAGGCTGATGAAAATTATGTCTTGATAAGAAACATATATGAAAAACCTATTCAGAATAATTTTGATGTGTGCTTGGTTAATATAATAACTAAAAGCGTCGAGGAGAAGTTTGAAATCAAAACAAATTATACTAATTGTATTAAATTAAAGAACGAGTATATAAAACCAGAAATTTTTTTAGTTACAGATAGATATTTAGGCATACCGATGTATGTCTCTGTAAAAAATAATTTTTTGTCATTTGAGCATACACATCCGCCTCATGAATATATTTTAAGTAAAAACAAATTTTTAAAAGTCTCAGATTTGAAAAAAGAAATATATGAAATCATTAGTTAAAAAATTAGTAAAAACTAATATTGGTATTCTTTTAAGAAATTCTTTAAATCTTAAACCAGTTTATCTTAAATTTACTAAAAAAAACTACCCTATTAGTGTCAGTGACGCTTTTCTTTGGAGAACTGATAATGGATATAAAACAAAATTTAAATATTCTGATATTTTAGACTTATTTTACAAAATAAAAAACTCTTGGGTGGAGTTACATTTTTACTCTAAAGATAATAATTTAATCAAAATTGAAAAAGTAGATAATCTAAAATTATCTAATGAACTCGAAATTAATTCAGAGTATTTAAATAATTTAAAAGATTATGGAACTTTTTATATTTATCATTATTCAAAAAAAATAAATAACCTTGATGAGAATGATATTATTAGTAACAGATGTTATATAGGCTATTCTCATAACAACAATCTTTATTCATTTGTTCATGGAAATATTTATGGAAAATTTTCTAATATTTATTCTAATGAGATGATTTCAACTGATATCGTTAAAACTTCTTTATTTCAAAACCATACTTACACAATACAAAAATATTTTGACGATTTTGATAAAAATGAATTATTTTTTACAAACCCGACGTCTAAAACTTTGAAGTTTTCAGTCGACAATAAAAATTACAAATTAAAACCTTATTTTTCATTACTTATCGAAACAAAAAGTCCGATAATTCACATAAGATCTAATTGTTTATTCTTAAGACCAACAGTTTTTAGTTATAAGGGAAAATTTATGGATGTTCATCATTCTTAATAAAAATTTTATTTTTAAATTATTTTATTAATTTTTTCCTTTTCAAAAAAAAATAAATAGCATTTGTCTTTTTATAATTCGTATTTATCAATTTACCTATTTGCTTTAAATTATTTGAACCATCGGCATATTGTAAAAAATCCAAAATATTTGCAATTCTCTTTTCTAAAGTTTGATTATCCGGAGTCCCAAGAAGATGATAAAGTCCCCTTTTACCTAAATTAGGCTCACAGATATTTAATGAAACAGGGTTATTTTTATTTTTTTTAAAATTTCTTATTTTTCCTAAATAAATAGATTTTTCTTCAGCTTTAATTAATTTATTTATTACATGCTTATGTAACACAAACGATTTTCTTAAACCTTCAGCTGTAACAAAATTAAAATCATCTTTAGATGTGTGATACTCTTTGTAAGTGTTATATTTTGATCTCATCATAGAGATCATAGGCAAAGCTACTTGGGGGGAGCTAAATTGTCTTTCATCAGAACCTCTCTCTAAAAATGAGTATTTCTTTACATTAAATCCTAATTTTTTATAAGTGTCTAGGCAAAGTTTATCCACATAAGTATCATTGTATTTGCTTGTTAAAATTGAAAATTTCTTGTTATCTCCAACACATGTAAGAATGAAACCAAATAGCATATTTTTTTTAATATTAGAAATATTTTTATTTATATAAGCTATAGAACCTATAGTTTCAGGTATAAAAATTAATCTAATAGATTTTTCCAATTTTTTTTTATTTTTAAAATATTGGTATAAGGCTATACTTAAAAGTGGGCCAGACAATTCATTATTTGCCATCGATGGATGGCAAACATAAGTGGACAATAAGATTTCTTTTTTTGATTTTCCAGGGATCAATAATTCGCCATAATGTAAGTTGCCATGTTTATTAAATTTTGTGACTATTTTAACTTTGAAAATATCTGAATTTTTGTAATTCTTATTAATTTGATCGTATTGTTTCTTTGTAACACAAAATCCCCAATTTTTTTTATAGTAGGATGTTATATAAGGAATGGCGTCTGGATAATTTTTAATGAAATATAATTTTTTTAAAAGTCTCTTTTTATTTATTTGCTTACTCTGTGGTATGGAATAATTTATCACATGCAAATTATTTTTTTTAAAATCAATAATTTTTTTTGAGTTTTTATCAATTACATATGCATCTTCAATATTCCATTCCTGGGGTATTTTCCAATCAAAGACTTTTTTACCAGACTTTATTTTTTTGATTTTTAAATCCTTTAAATATTTTTTTTTAATTTTTTTCAGAGTATTCAATGTCCCATTTCCAGTAATACTTCTGCAAATTGGAAATATTTCTTTTCCAAAGCTAATTAAGTTTTTCATAATTAATAGTTGGAAATATTGTTAAAATTAGGCTTAAACTCTAAATAATTATACATATCTCTATGAAATAAGTCTGTTGAAACTTTAAAAAAGTCTCTCATTTTAAAGCTCCATAATTCTAAACCGGATTTATGTTTTACATAATGTAATTTATTCCGATCCTTTAATATATGAAAAAAATGCTCGTTTAGCTTAACTTTTTTTTTTGAATTTACCTTGTTAAAAAAAACACTTTGAAAAAAGTCATCCTCATAAAGTTTCCCATTAAATTTAATTTTATGTCTAAACAATTTATTATACCTGTATGGTACACCAATTATTGTCTCAATATGGTGAATTAGGGTAACAGCTTTGGAAGGATGTATGCCGATATTAACTTGCAAAAAATCTAATTCGAGCATTTTAGACCATGGTGAACCATATCCGTAGGAATGTTTAGATACATTTTTTAATATTTTGGCATTTTTACCTACACCACAAATTGACCAAAATGGATGCAGACTTCTAATTGATTTTTTTTTTCTTAAATATTCAGCGAACGGTCCCATATTATGACTTGGTGAATTTTGTAAATCAAATGGAATTTTGGTATTACACAAATTTAATGTTGCTGTAGGGACAAAAATTGAATAATTATCTCCCATAGTTTTTTTTAGGCTCTTAAAAATTAATTCAAGTTTTTTCTGTTTTCTTATTCTAATTTTTGAAATACTTGACAAATTTGAAGTAACATAAATATTCTTGTTATTATTTATTTTAAGTTTTTTAAAACTACTCAAAAATTCTTTTTCAAATTGATTAATATTCATTTTTCTTGATTTTATATTCATAATTATAATAATGCTCTAATTAAAACAAATAAATAAATTGTGCGTAAATTTATGCAAATATTTGAAAATAATAAGTTAAATTTCCAAAAAATTGAGAAAGATCTAGAAAAAAAAGGATACTCAATTTTAGAGAGTAAAGTTCATAAAAAAATATGCGATAAGTATAATAACATAATCGAATCTAATTTAGATAAAATGAAAAAAGAAAAAAAATTCCATGGAAAAGAAGCCAAGATACTTTATAATTTAACAAATAAAAATTTCCTTTTTTTTAAATTAGTTTTTAATAAGACAATTAATAGAATTTGTCAGAAATATTTCAAAAATGGCGCCTATGTAAAAGATAAAAATATATATCAGTTTGACCATATGCACTCACGCATTTTGGACTATCCTTGTAAATCACAACCATTGCACATCGATAGCAGAATATCTGGAGTTTATCCTCCAACAAGTTTACATTTTTTTATCTATTTATCTGATGTAAAAAAAGATTCAGGTCCAACGCAAATTGTACCCTCTTCTCATAAAAAAAATTGTTATCCAATTAAAAAGGATGAAATCAACGCAAAAAAGATTATTGGTAATAAAGGCACAGTTATTGTAGTAAATTCATCAACATGGCATGGATCCTCTTTAAAAAATAATTTTGAGAGAAGAGCAATACTAACATTAGTTTATACAAGATGGTTTTTGAGACAGCAATTTGCGTTACCATTTTCATTACCAAAAAACTTTATAAAAAAACTTTCTAATAAGGAAAAAATGATGTTGGGTTTTTACAATTACCCTCCTATTGAGGAAAAAGATAGAGTAACAGGACGTGGGAAAATACAAAACTATATTATAAAATAGATATACAAAAAATTATTTTCAACATTTTGATAAAAATTCTTTTGCCCCCAGATATAAATGAGGAGGTATAAATCTTTTACGTGATAGTGAAAAACTTTTATTTTTAGACTTATTATAAAGATATTCTTTAATAATTTTTTTAGCAAATATTTTTTTATAATGCATATCTTTAGATATATTTTTTAATTTAGTGTGTTTAATATTATTTGGTTTTTTTATGTAATTTATGTCAATATTTACTAAACTTAAATTTATTTCATCAATATCTAAGTTTTTCATATAATGTATTGAAGACCAGTATATATTTTCAGTTTCAATTAAAGGAAAGGGTGTATGAATGTATTTTTTATTATGTTTAATAATTTTTTTAGAAACTTTTTCAATAATTTGCCAGTACTCCAAGTGATATGGTTCTGGAAAAGGCCATAATTTGTTATCTAAACAGTAATCGTAATGTCCATAATGTACATATTTAATAATTTCTCTAGATTGATCTCTGAGAAGTATATCATTAAGATTTTCTAAACCTTTTTTTGTTTCAATCATGGGCACAATCGATATTGGTTCTATTGCTGAACTATAGATTTTATTATAGCAATCTTCGATTTGATCATAACTTTCAACTTTAGGTAAAAAAATTCCAACTATTGGAGTTTTATTTTTTAGCACATATGAAATAGTATCAATATCCTGATCATAAAACTCACTATTTTGAGAATTAATTCTTATAAAGGCATTGGTATTTTTTAAAATATTATTTTCAGATAGATATTTCAAACCATCTCTTGAAATTTTCTTCAATTTTACATTATTTTCTTTATCAAATAAATCTTGAGCACTATCCTCCATATCTAAAATTATGGATATATTAAATTTTTCAAATTTTTTTAGTATGAGATTAATAGCTTTAAATCTTACTAAGCATATATACAAAAAAAGATTTAAATTTTTCATGATTAATATTTATTATTATGCATATTCGGATTTTAAATTATTATTACATTTCATTTGTAAATGAAATTAAATTAATTTA
>MDTB01124988.1_pt1 | contig 21056 bp, 17 predicted proteins | sample 811161 | NCBI WGS metagenome assembly MDTB01 (sample SAMN05326650, study PRJNA326480) | marine metagenome | isolation source: seawater | place: Mediterranean Sea | collected 2009
AAAAAAATAAATTGAAAGGCATTTAAAATGAAAATTCCTAATCGAATTCAGTGGCATGAAGGAATGCTTTTATCTCCTCAACATTTTCAAGTTGAGTCTGCTAGGGTTGATCAAATGATTGCATGGCACACAGTTGCAATCAATGCAAACAATTGGGGAATTAGAAGATGTAAATTTGATGTTGGTTTGCTTCCTAGCGGAAAGTTAAGGATTTTGGAATTGGATGCATTGATGCCAAATGGTTATGCAATCGAGCATGATGTAAATATTCCAAACTCCGACTCTCTGGAATTAGATTTAGATGAATTCAAAGATCACTTAAAAGAAAAATCATTGGATGTTTTTTTAGGAATGGCGACCAGAAGAAGTATGAATAGTTCAGACGGAATTAGTATGTTTAAATCACTAGTTTCGGAACCAGTAAAAGATGAAGTTTCAAATGCAGTTGATGCAGATATTCCAAGACTAAAACCAGTTTTAAGATTATTTGCTGGAGATCCTCCTCCCGGTGTTTTTACATCTTTTCAAATTTGTTCAGTTGTTAACGATAATGATGTAATCCATCTAGGAGATACCCTATCACCTATGGTCGACTTGAAAGCAGCCCCGAAACTACTTGATGAAATCAGAAATTTTATAGAAATATTAAGAGGTAAAGCAACATTTTTAGCAAGGCAAATAAAAGGACAGCAAGACTATAAGGAACAAGAAAAATGGCTTGCCTTAACTCAAAGATTAAACGCATTGACAAGTGGATTACCTTTATTAGAAGCAATAAATCAATCGAAATTTATCTCTCCATATTCCATGTATCTCGCTCTTTGCAGCCTATTAGGTCCATTAAGTCAAATAAGAAATGGTTCACTTCCTCCATCTCCTCCAGCCTATGATCATAATTCTCCTTATAATGCATTTAAAACTTTATTAAGTAATTTAAATGATTTGGTAAACGAAGTTAGTCAAGACTATCGTGAAATACCTTTTATTTGGAATGATTTATTTTTTGAGTTGGCTCTAAGACGAGAATGGATAAACAAAACTTTAATTATTGGTACAAAAGGATTGAAAAGTTCTGATTCAGAAAAATGGTTATCGTCTGTCATAATTGGAAATAAAGAATCAATATCAGATTTAAGACAAAAAAGAGTATTGGGCTCAAAAAGAAGAAGAGTTAAGGATGTAGATGAATTACATCTTAAAAGCTTACCTGGTATTTCTCTTTTCGAAATACTGACACCAAAAAATTTATCTGAAGAAGACAACCGATTAATTGTCTCTCCGTCAAATCGAGATGGAATTCTCAATAAACCTGATTCTCTTCTACTGTTTGTAAAAGGTTAGCCTTGAAATGGGAAAATTAACTAGACCTTTTAATGAACCAACATTCAGTGCTTCACAATTCAGAGCTGAAAACAAGAATTTAATAGACACACATGCTAACAATATAAGTAATGATTTTTTATTAATTCAATTTAGATTATTTATTGACAAGGTTTTAAAAATCATTAAAACTTCCAAAATACCTGAGCACAATCCTGTTGATGTGGACACCAAAAATTTGGGTATTGAAGAAGAAAAAATTGATAAAAATACAAATGACAATTCTCTTGATTTGCCTGAGATAGTACTTGCCAAACAAGTAAATAAAAATTTACAAAAATTTCTTGATGTACAGGATATGGAGTTAATGAGAAGAGGTTCCAGATCTGAGCAAAACAGGTTTGAAGACGCAAAATATTTAAAGGCTGCGGTTGCTGATGAACTTCTACTAACAAAGAAATGGCCAGGTCAAAAATTTTTTACTAATTATTTAATTGAAACAAGTATCTTTGGAACATCTGTCGCTGGTGAAAAAATTTTTGATGAAATACATCAGATTTTAGAATCTCCCCCAGGCAGAGAACCAGAAATAGAGCAACTATACTTGTTTGCATTGGCTATTGGTTTCGAAGGAAAATATAAAGGATACAACTCTGAAAAAGACATCAGTCATATCCTAAACGAATTATTTAGTCACATTACAAGAAGAGAACCTGAATTAGGTCCAAAAAAAATTGATACTGAGATCCAATACAGATTGTTGAGTGAACAACCCTATCAACATACAATTTCAAATATAAAGCCTGTCAGGATTTTTAAAGTCAGCAAGCAATCTGTAATTTTTATAATTTTATTTTTAATATTACTCTTGCTTTCACAATTTTTGTGGGTCTGGTTTTCATCTCCATTAAGAGACTCATTAAATCAGATTGCAGTTAATCCATACAAAATACAACTGGATTACTGTGGTGGATATAGAGCAAATATTGCTACCATTTTACAAGACGGTGAGATGTTAAATGGATAACGGAATTTCACTGATTTGGATCTTTCTCATTTTATTTTTAGGGTTAATAGTTTTCACCCTAGCCATACGGTTTGGAATCAAAGAAGCTGACAAAAATTCGGTCATTAGACCTTTAAACACAAAACTATTAAGAAAAATCTTCAAAAAAGCTACAAAAATTGTAGAGCGTAACATTGCCTCAAAACAAAAGCGTTATCAAATCCCGTGGATAATTTTATTTAATGAGGGTGATCAAAATCAACGTTTGCCAATTGAAAATGCTCAAATGACAAATGCTTTGCCAACAGACGACTCTTTCAAAATGGAAACAAATTCATTCGTTTGGCATTTTTTTAATCGTGGACTGGTAATTGAACTTCAATCACAAGCTCTCAGATCAGGTGAGTTTGATGATGAAACCGAGCCAAGATGGGAAGAATTTTTAAAACTCTGTGGATCCTATCGACCTCAGAGACCACTTGACTCAATTGTCATTTCAGTTCCAGCAAAATTAATATTGGAATCAACCAAAAGTGTAGAGGCTAAATTGAGGTTAAGAAATTTAGCAGAGTCAACCAGCAGGAGAATATGGATAGCTCAGAATAGGTATGCAATGCGCTTTGCAGTTTATTTGGTAGTTTCCGGTTGTGAGGAATTAGAAGGTTTTGAATCTTTTGGAAAAAATTTACCAAAAAAAATGCAAGAAGGTATGTTTGGTTGGTCTTCACCTTACAACTCGGATATTTCTTATCAATCAAACTGGGTAGATGAGGCTTTAAACTCAATAACATCAACAGTTTCTAATCTCTCTGCGGAGTTAGTAGCATCGGATACTCGCTCAAAAACAAGTCTAGAAAATTTTCTGCTTCCCTCACGTATTGAAATGCTTAGAGATGGATTAAAAATTTACACTGATAGTTTAATGGGGATTAATAATTTTTATGATCCATTTTACTTTAGAGGCATCTATTTCTCTGGTATTGGGGAAAGACCATACTTTTTAAAAGATATTTTTGAAGAAAAAATCTTTCCAGAATTTGGTCTTGCTAAATCAGCTCACTCTCAAAAATTAAAAAACCCTTTGATGCATGGTGTAATTAAGTGGGGGCTAATAGGATTTGTTGGTATTTGGAGTGCTGGAATAGTTTTTTCAACCGTAAAAATTTCCCAAGTGATACCTATATTAACTCAAGGTATAAATGGACTTAATAAAGACACCCGTCAAAGAAGTGATGCTTTAGCTTTGGGTGAAACTCTTGATTTTTCATGGTATAAGAAAACTGCTATTGCCTTGATTGTTGGACTGGAAGAATTATCGGCAGCAAGATTAACAGAGGGGGAAGCACCTTTTATAATTTTTATACCTGGTTCGTGGCCAATTTTTGATAATCTTTTTTCAAGAGTTAAAAAGAGAATTGAATCTGATTTCGCTGAGATGGGACTCAATACATTTAAGAGAGCACTTGACTTAAAAACATCACAAATTACTGGGTCAGATTATGATCAATTATCGGGTCGATTAATTAATGTATCTAACTCATGTGACTCACCTAAAATTAATCAATCATTATTAGACAGTAAGCAAGTAGATACTCTAAGAATAGAATCCACTAATGAATTTCAAGCCTTAAAAAAGATTATTGAAGATTCGGATGAACTGTCAAGAGCAATTTCTGCAATGAAAAGATTAAAATCACCAACTAGGTCTGGTACGGAGGATTTAAAAACTTTAACAAGATATTCCTTGGATACTGAACTGAGTGGGGAATTGAATGGGATCATTTCCTTATTTAATAGATCAACCAATTTTAGTGAAAATATCATTGATACTGAGAATATCAGGGCTGCACTGAAATGTTCAATTATTAATGGTGTCATCAATTTTAATAAAAATATATTTATTGATAATCCTTTAATTGAAATAGAAAAACAAATTGTAAAAAATGAAAATTACTTTTTATCTCTACCCCTACAAGAAAGAACAAGCGATGAAATAATAACTGCACTTAATAGATTACATGATTCTATTGAGAAACAAGAAATATTATTACGAAGAGGTGGAGGATTATGGATGACAAAGAATGTTTTTGTTCCGAACCAAGAGATGCAAAATTTGCTAAATAAAATATCAAATAATAAATTATTAGGTAAAGAGTTAGCAGAAAAAATCCTAACAAGAGTTAATAAAGATTTTGCAATTATGAAAGTAAGATATGACTCAATTGTTGAAAGAAGTGGTACAGAAGTAGGGGTAATTTCGTCAATAAACAAAAATGGTGAAGAGTCTTTTGTACAAACTTCAGAACGTATTGCTATTAGAAATGCAGTTGATAAGTTGCTTGAGGAACCTTTTATGGTTTCTACATCCGCATTAAATCTTGAGTTGACTCAATCTGAGTCCATGGAAACTCTTGTTTCTTGGGATACAAATGCTTTGAATGAAGCAATCAGACTAAAAAAATACAGATCTGAAATAATTTCAAAGGATGTACCTCTTTTTCCAGAGACATATAGACCGGTTGCTAAATTAATTATCGACCAACAAATTTCATTGAGATTAATTGATTTGCTAGAGCAATCTCATTATTCAGTTGACTCAAATATTTTAAAGAGAAATCAATACATAGATGATATTAAGTTATATGAGACAAATTTAAAAAAACTACAAACCCTTGAATCGCTTATGTCGGAAATGAGAGAGTTTGATGACGCAAAGGTTCTTAATAGTCTTATTGCAAAAGATGCCATAACTAGATTAAGATTTGTCTCAAAAAAATTCGATGAGAGTGGCTTTATGGAAACCATTGACAATTCTTTCTCGAATTGGAAGGGTGGATCTGGCTTTATGAGAATTGGTTTTGGAATTTCTGACAAAATTGAACTTAGTGAAGTTTTTAATTCTCAAATACTGAGAGTAGAGCAACTTTCAAATCTAGCCAAAATATACTTAACTGCTATTCCTAAGGAATTCATAAGTTTGAATCAATTAAAACATTGGGAACTATTAAATCAAGAGATCGAATCGTATAAACTAAATGACTCATCTAAAGTTCTTAAAAGGTTTGAAAATTTTCTTACAGACTTACTTGACAACTTTTCATTAGAAAAGTGTGAAAACATATTAAGTTTACATAATCCTAGAATTGAGCCTCAAAATTATTTTGTAATGAGATTTATTAATATTCGCTCCTCTGTCAACAAAAGATGTGAGGCAATCAAGAATCAAACTGCTAGAGAGCAATGGGTAATCCTCTCAAACGACTATGATAATTATATTGCTGGATTGAAACCTTTTATTGAAACTACAAAAATAGGAATTAGCCCATCAAACTATCAGAAAAGATCCAATGCTAGTTTAAATAACATTACAGAATTTTTTTCAAGAGTGCCAGATGAATTTGGCATAAATAGTTTGTTTAAAAGTTCAAGTAATAGAGAAAATGCAACAAAGTTTCTTAAAGCAGTACAAGAAATAAAGGAGTTATTTAAGCCAATCCTGGATGAAAAAAATGATGGAATTAAGGCTTATGATTTAAATATAAGTTTTCGATCTAATCAAGATAAAGAAATATTTGGTAATAGAATAATTGATTGGAAGTTAAATGTAGGTGATGACTCATTTGGTCTTCGAGATGAACCAACTACCTTAAGATGGTCACCTGGAGACAAGATATCAGTTTCTTTCAGGTTTGCTGCCAATACTGCTGTCTCACCTGAAAGCGACTCCAATAATCCAAACTATCAATCAAACAGGAAAACTGCAACATTCAGCTATACCGATACTTGGTCATTATTTGATTTAATCCAAACTCACAGGATAGAAATTACTAATGATAAAAAAAATAGATTCAACCAGCATTTAAGATTTGAGTTTCCAGTTATGCTAAAGGACAATAATAGTGAAGTAATTATCGAAAGCAAATCAAACGCTAGGGTTTATATAATGATTAATTTAATAGATCCTTTGACAAAAAAAACAGTCGAATGGCCCAAATATTTTCCTGTTAAATCTCCAATATTGCTTAAGACTTTAGTAGAAAGCCAACAAAATAGAAAATTAGTGTATTGAGATATGGATATTAAAAATTGTGATCAACTTATTGACCAAATCTTAAAACCTATAAACGTAGATTATCCTTGTGGAAGTTGGTCAAGATATACAAAAGAATTTATGACCTTGAGACAAGATAGAGAAGAAGATAATCCTGATTTACCAATGGGAGATTGGGAAAGACCACTAATAAAAGCTGATTGGAATAAAATTACCGAAAAATGTATTGGTTTTTTACAAAATAATTCAAAAGATTTACTTGTGGTAGTTTGGCTTTGTGAAGCTTTAGTTAGAACCCATCAAATAAATGGTTTGAGAATTGGTTTGTTAATATTAAATAAACTAATTTCTGAATATTGGGAAATAATTTGGCCCATTATTGATGAGGACGACGCTGAAGCAAGAGTCGCTCCCTTTGTTTGGTTAAATACAGCATTAGTCACAAGAATGAATCAAAGTATAGTTTTGTTACAGCCAACAATCAGTAGAACAGAATGTATTCATCTCATAGATTGGGAAAAGGCGATTAAGGATAATTTAAACGATGGAATTACAAGAGAGAAAATTAGAGGTAGTACTAATAAGGAAGATATTGATTGGTTATTAGATATAAAAAATTGTTCAGAGAAGTCATTAATTATAGTTAAAGAGATATCCACAAAACTTGATCAATTTCTCAAAGCTCAGTCCCCATCATTAAATATTTTAAAAAAAACGATTGAAAGTATTTATAATTTTTCTACATCAATAATTAAAAGTCTAGAAAATGAAAAAAAATTATTATCCAAACCAGAACAAAATACGAATATTAAAAATAATGAAAATATTCAAGTAAAAGATGAAGTAATGTCTCATACTATGAATTTAGTGAATAAAAATTTTAAGTATGAATTAGAGTCAAATATAAAAACTCGGGATGAGGCATACAATGCATTGCAAAACATTGCTGATTTTCTTCAAAAAATAGAACCACATAGTCCTACCCCTTATCTGATAAATAGAGCTATTAAATGGAAAGATATGAATTTAGAGGAGTTAACTAAAGATGCCAGAGAGGAGAATCTTTTGAGCGTAATTTTTGGACTGTCAAATATACAAAAAAAATAATTAATCGGTATTAATTTTTTTGCTGCTTCTATTACTGATGGGTTTCCCTTTTTCGGTTCCTATTATTGTGTAAGAACCAGTTGAAAGTTTATTTCCGGAATTTTCTTCCAAAATTTTTATTTCAATCCGATTTGAATTATCTGTATTTTCTATATTACTTCTTTGTGACATTATTGAGCTTGTATCATTTTTTTCTATGATAAAAGATCTACTTTCATTCTTGTTATCAGTAAGATGGTTTGTTTTTTTCTCATCAATATCAGAAAAAACCCGATTTTTTATTTGATCACATCCAATTAAAAAAAGACTATGCACTAAAACAAGAGCAAAATTTATATTTTTCATAGATTATGTAATTTTTTTAATAAACTCAATGAACATAATAAAGGCCAGTATGAGATTCTTTGTAGTGCTAATTGTATCATTTTCCTTATTTTTTTTATGGAAAACAGGCAATCAGACACACGAAAACTCAAGAGAAATAGTGCTCTCTGAAATAGTTAATAGTATGGAAAATAAAGGTGAGACCCTTGATGAAGTAGAGCAAACCAGTATGGCAGAGCTACTATGTTTTTTTTGGATTGGAGAAACTGAAAAAGTAAACTGTAAAAGTGGGAGAGAACTCGAAATAGAGAAGTTTAACCAAAATTCTCTAGATAAACTTAAGGAATCCTTTTCTAGTATCTCCTACTATAAATTGAATACAAAAAAAAATTATACGAAAGAATCAATATATATTAAAGGTGTTAACTACAGTAATGAGAAAATCAAAAAATTAAGATTCATTAGAGAGAGATTGGGGAATTCTGAAAAGTATAATCTTTCTGTTGAGACTTTAAAAATATCTTTAGACTATAAAATTAAATCAGCTTCGAAACAATTATTTGTTATTAAGGAGTATTTAACTGAAAGTGATAATTTAAAAGTCGAAGATTATAAAAGATTATTTAATTTACTATTATTTATAGAAGGGTATAAATACTCACCAGATATTGGTGAATTTAAAAAAATAATATGGGATATTTCAAGAGTCTTAGATAAAAGTAATAATTTTGTTGGCAAGACGAATTTAAAAAATTTTTTTATTAATTTCTTGTTTTTTAGTGTGGTTATTTTACCTATTTTCGTAGTTTTCTTTGTAGGTTCGTCAGTTAATTTATACAGTAATTTTTGCCTTTTCCTTTCAACTGTATTTATGTCTTTAGGAATTTTATTTACCGCTGATGCATCCACAAATTATGGGCAAACCTCAATTTTTTTTGAAATTAATCCTCTTGGTAATCAAATAACTCGACAATCTGTAATACTTTTCATTGGTTACACGACTTTATTATTAGGTTTTTACTCGACAACTATCTTTCAAAGAGTTTTAGCATATTTAGATAAAAAAATTGTTGTTACTTGTTTTTTAGGTATATTTTTTGTTTTTTTAAGCTATGCTCTCATAAGTCCAGCTTTGGGTTCTGAATTCCTTAAAGTTGTGGTAGTAACTTTAGCTGCAATTACAACATCAAGGCATGCAAGAGAATCTTTTTTGGCAAAAAAATATTTAGTAAAAAAAATAAATTTTTTTGGTTTATTTAAAAATATTCTTAAATCAAATAAAAGCCCGGACAAAAGGATAGCTTCTGAGTTTATCACAGAGCATGTTTTTAAATCATTTATAAGTTTGATAATAGTCAGCGCAGTAACTTTATCGATGGCAGCTTTAATTTTTGGAGATTTAGGAGGATCATTAATTTCGATTTTAATATTAATTGTTTTAATTTTCTTATTATTTGGAGCAAAACTTGCTTTTCTAGGCATCGGAATTTTATCTTTAATTTCGTTAGTATTACTAACTACAAATAAAGTTCAAGAACGTATGAATCTGATGCTTGAGCCAATGTATGCATCTGTCAGCGATTTTGCTAGGTTGATTGGTTTTTATAATGCATCTGATGATACTGGATATGGACTTGGAAAAATTCCATGGTGTAGCGATGCCGGAATATGCTTGCCCTTACAAGTACTGAGTGATTATGTACCTGCAATAATTTATGGCTCGCTTGGAGATAAAATTGGGTCAGTAATTTTTTTATCCTATCTTGTATTTTTTTTAATTATTATAGTTAAAAGCATTCACTTTTTTTTAATTCTCGATAAACAGTATCAGACCGTATCAATCTTTATTTTTTACTTTGCTATTGCAACTTTGATTCAAACACTGATAACCTTTTTGGGTAATTGGAGAATCATTCCACTAACAGGGCTAAGTACGCCTTTTATGAGTATCGGAATCTCTTCAATTATTTTTCCTTGTTATATTCTGGGATCATTTATCAGGATTAGCTCAAAACCCATAGATAAAAATAGATACTTGGCTTAATTACTAAGAAAATAAATGAAAAATACCTTTAGTAAAAATTTTATTCTCAGACTAATGTTGGGAGTTACTGGTTCTGTAATAGCTATAGTTTTTTTATCAATAATTTTTCAGAAAAATAATAGCAGTAATGAAAATTTAGAGAAATTTAAGCCCATAGATAGAATCAATAGACTAAGTGACATTTCTTTCCGCTCGAAAAATTATTTTTCTAATACAAATAATGATCTCATTTCGATTCAAGAAAATAGTGAACTAATAAACTTTCAGCATAGAATTTTAATCAATAAATTAAATTCAATTAATTGCAACAGAAGACAAAAGGCGTTGATTTTTGAGGATTTACTTGTATCAAATGAACCACTAATCATTTCAAAAAAAAAATATGCATCATTTTTAATAAACACCATTGAAAATAACTATAAAAATAAAACTTTGGAATGTAGTCACTTTATCAGGGATATTAATACTTTAGAAAACCTTTTATTGGTTAATTCAAAAATTAGTCGTTTTGAAACGAAGACAATTATTGAGAATTTTTTGACAGAGCATATATCTTGGAATTGGAGATCCCCTTGCCTTTATTTAGAAAATAATAAAAAAGATCTTATTTATTTTTCAGGCTCAGTTTCTGATTGTTTTTATAATAAGAAAGCGAAAAGTTTTTCTGAAATTAAGCTAGAAAATGAAATTAGTCTTTTAGCTAAAGTTGTTCATGATCAACTTTCTTTTTTTGATTCAAAAAAAGTTAAGGAGCATAGAGATTTTGTACTTACTCTCGATCCCCATATACAAGGTTGGCTAAACCTTTATAAAAAATGTTTCAAATTTTTAGAGCACTGTGGTGTGACGTCAGTTAAAAGTCCAGCTAAGATGAATAATTTAAGTGTAGTAGTTTTAAATAGTGATAATAATGAAATTCTGGGCTCCATTTGCGTTGGTAAGAAATGTAAGGAATCTGGACTGGAGGTTTTCAAGGATTTAGCCTCTTTTCATGTAGTGTCACCTCCAGCATCTATATCAAAATTAATTTACGCAATGTCATTTGCATTGACAGATAGTGTAGAAAAGCAGATGTTATTAAGGCAAATTAAGACCTCAGGTCAAATTAACCCTAGTCTAGGAACAAGAAATGAATGGTGGGAGAGAAATTCGATTTGTGACAATTACAGAGGTCCAAAATGTGTTCACCAAGAAAATGTTGCAGGCTTATCAAAGTTATTTGGAATCTCAACTAATTGTGTAGATGAAAGTAAAGAATCTGGAGAAAAAAGATTACCAATAGAAAACTTTAGTTGTGGAAAAGTTAATTTAATCAAATTGAATGATGAACTTAACTATCTTCACTCAAAAGGTACTATTTCAGGATTTTTGGGATTTTTACCATTATCCAAGAAATATTTTTTAGATGTCAATGGAAGCATTAAATATATGAATTGGGAAGATTACGAGAAGATCAGGAGAAAAAAAAACCATCTTTCCAAAAAAAAAGAGTTTCTAAATTCCTCTAACATTATCCAATCGGTAATTGGTGGAGGGGATTCTAGAGTAAGTTCTTTGGGAATAGCGTCTATCGTTTCTCAAATTAAACAGCTTGCAAACAAAAAACCCCCAAGCTTGCCAAGTTTAATTAAAATTAGAGAAACTACTACCCTATTGGAGAATTATGAAGAAGAAAATTCCCTAACTAGATATGTACAGTCAGCTAGGTACGTAATGAGTGGAATGAAAAAATCATTACTAAAAGAGGAAATTGGATGGAGTGGTAATGGAACAGCCTATAAGTCATTCAGAGATATTTTCAATAAAGATTGTGTGGACGATTGTCCAATCATTGGAAAAACTGGAACTGTTAGTTATAGAGATAAAAACTTTGCTGGAACTACATTATTTTCTGGTTTAGTAGATACAAAAAAAATGAAGTATTTTTTAAATATTGAGCAAAATACTTCTTTACCAAACCTTGCAATTGGAGTCATTGTGTTTAATGAAAAAGATAAATCTGAAGGGCATTATGCTTCTAAGCTGTTTATGGCCTTAGTAAAAGATATTACTTCCAATAAAAACCTATATAAAATTTCGCAAGAAAAAAAACTATTGCTGGAGAAAAATTATTTATTAATGTATGGAAGCTAAGAAAAAAAAAATTATCAGTCATCAAATCTCATTTTACTCTGATGAAACGGAAGAGGAGATTATGCTTGCTGCAACCTTCTATTTAAAAAAGTTTCTTCCAAGCAAAAATAGAATAGTATTTAATATTCCAGAAAGAGTATATTTGAATTTAGGAGAAGAAAAATTTAGAGAAATATTTTCAGATCAGATTATAGAATTAGATAATGGAAAAGAAAATTTCTTAAAAGTTAATATTGTCAAGTCTAATAAATATATTTCAGAGAATCGTTTTGAGACTTTTGAAATAAAAGAAATTTAACTTTACTAACCAAATTAAGGAAAATTAATGTCTTTTTTTGATTTTTTCTCATTAAAAAAAAGTAATAGTAAATTTGCTGATTTAAAAACACAGCAAACTGATGAATTTGCTGATCGAATATCCGTGGAATTAAAAACAGCGGCAGTTGAAGCAATAACTCAGATTCTCGAAGAGAGAGAGGGTAAATATCTTAAAAGTATTTTGGAGACGAGTTTTTTCCCTTTGCAGTCCCTTGTTTTTATTCCAAGTGATTTTGAAACTGCAAAATCTGTTGAGGAGTTTATGAGAATACATGAGGCAATAGATCCAAATTTCAGAATTAATTTTCTCCGAAGCATCTTACAGTCAGAGTATCGGTCAAAAAGAGGAGGTACAGTTTCTGTAAGTAACGAGTTTGTCTCTGAGATTCAAATTGATGAAAAAAGTATTGAAAATCGATCTGAAGAGGAGAGTTTCCAAATTTCTCTTAGAGGAAGAAAAATTCTTTTCCGTGCTGCTGCATCACTAGGAGTACCTTTTAGGAAAGATTTAATTGTTTCCCAAGACTCTAAAAATAACACTGTAAAGTGTAATAACTTTGTTAAAAATAAAACTATAAAATTATTAATCTCGGATAGCGATGGACATAGAGAGTTAATAGAATCTATACCTTTAATGATTGGAAGAAATCCGGACACTAGTTGTGTTGATAACGATGTTACCCCAATCCTTATTAATGCTAGATTTATTTCTAGAAGACAGATGTATATTTTTAATATGGTTGATCAGGTGTTTTGTGTTGTGCCAGATTCAGCTACTCTGACATGCTCAACTTTATCAGGAGAGAGATTAGTTCCAGGAAAAATATATTTAATAAATCAACTAAGTGGTGAGAGATTTTATTGTGGAATACCCCTTGACCTTGATGGACCTTTGACTGGAAATACAGATCCTAGCGAGTTCCCGATTATTGAAGTAAATTTTAATAATATTTTTTCATCTGAAAGTGGTACACCGAGACCAAAAATTTCAATCTAGCTATGTTCACTTTTGGATCATCAGTTAATATACTTGGTAAAAACAGTAGTGGATTTGATTCATTTTCTTTTAAAAATCGAACTTTCATCTTGTGCGATGGTGCAAATAGTTGTAAAAATGGAGGAGTTTTAGCAAACAAACTCTCTAAATCAATAGCTAATAAATGGTCAGATGTTCATAAAGCAAGCAAACAAAAGGATGAGTTTGTATTTTCATTAATACACAATGAGCATAAATATTATCTTTCTAATAACTTTGAAGCTGCATCAACTTTAGTTGGTATGAAAATTATGTCACATGAATTTGAGATGATTTCAGTAGGCGATAGCTATGGAGAAATTTTTTACAAAGATCAGAATTTAGGTTGGAAAAAAATTGACTCAATGCCAAGAGATATTGATGAGAATGGTCATCCATGGCAATTAATTGGTTCTGCTGTTTTAGAAAAAGTTCATCATAAACAATTTTCTCTCAATGGATCATATTGTATTTTTCTTATGACTGATGGTGCTGGAAATTTTTTAACTGAAAGAAGTTTTTCAAGAATTCTAAATTTAATTAATAATGAAAAACCAAATCCGGCTGATCTTGATTACTTATCATCAGATTTAGTTTTTGAAGCTAGAAGTAATGGTAGTTCTGATGATATATCGATAATAATTTTATTTATTGATTTATAAAATTTTAATGGAAAATAATTACGTTAAAAAGTTTGATGAAAAATATTCACAGCTAAGAGAAGCTAAGTTTATCCAGTATTTAAATCAAAGAGGAGCGAAGGTTCCGAGATTGATTTCAGATCACCCAGAGAAAAAAATTTTAAAATTGGAATATGTTGGTGATTCGCTTGACAAAGTAATGGAAAGTAATTACGAAAACAAAAAATTTAATTTAATACATATACTTAAAATATTACGTGAATCAGTCGATGTGAGTTATAAGATATCACAACTAGATGTATGGCATTTCGATTTAGCTTTAAGAAATTTTACAATCATAGAAAATAAAGTTGAAAATAATCACTTTCCATCAATTTATTTGATAGATTTTAGTGCTGCAATTTCTAGTTTTTTTACTCTACAAAAGCCATTATGGTTGAGACCAGATACAACCATTCATCATAAAGCACTAGTCAAATCTTTGGAAAGAGACTGGATAGTTTTCTTTAAAAAAAATTCTTTAAGTGTCCCTGAAGTTGTTAATAAAGAATTTACAATTCCTATCGAACTATATAATAATTATTGGAGTTCGTCATTTGCAGTACAAGAACTAACTAATCCACTGTGTATAATTTCCCATAGTATGGGAATGATGATTTCTAATTTCTTTGTTAATTTTTCTAATTTATTACCTGATTTATCTGATGATAAAAAATTTAAAATAAAAAAAATTGCGGAAAGTCTTACAAATCTGGATTCCACAGAAGAATCTAACCTAAGAATTAATAAATTGATAAATCAAATTGATTCAATTATTTTAGATCTCGAAAGTAATAATGATTCTACTCCAAGGCCAAAAAGTTTTAGTAGTAATAATAGGGGCGGGAAACGCAGCTTAAATGAAAACAGAAATTATTTGTCAATTAACAAATTTTTTTTTGCAAAAAGACTTATTGGAATTTTTATTCTTATTATTGGATTTATATTGGTTGATAGTACATATTACAAAAACAATATTTTTTTAACAGATTATGCATTTTATGTTTCCTTGATTTCTATTAGCGCTCCATTTTTTTTCATGATGATATTTTGCTTAGTAGGAAAATTAAGTAGTATTTTTAACTCCATCCTAAGAATTGAAGCTTCATTACTAATATTTTATTTTTTTGAGCTACTTAAAAATCAAACAAGCTGGTTAACTTTATCGTCAATTTTTGCAATAATATTAGTAGCTTTCTTCCTTACTTTTGACCAAAAAAAACTATAAATTATATTTTCTTAGGCCTGCAAATAAAATTACCTTTTCCGTATTGTTTTGTTTTTCTATTGATTGTAGAGAAGGATTTACATTCTTTTTCTTTTTCAAAACAATAACTGATGTGAATATTATCAGGTTTTTTAGCGCACCACAAAACTTCAGAGGATATTTCCATTGGCATAAATACTAAAATCCCAACAATACTTGAAATCATGGTTTTCTCTTGTTAAATGTTCATAAATTTGTTCAACTATATATTGAAATCGGAACTCAATGGTGAAACTTAAGTGAATAGTGGTAGAAGAATTTTAACCATAATTGTAATTGGATCAGCTATTACTATTTTTGGTGGCTGGAGCGGATACTATGTTTATCAAGAGCGTAAAGAGTATGTTAAAAAAAAGAGAAGAGAAAGAAAAAGAGCTTATAGGGGCTCAAATGCTATTAGAAAGGGATCAGGGAAAAGAGCAGGAGATACTGTTGATGCATGGAAGGATCAATTTAAAAAATGAATTTATTTAAAAAATTTACTTATCTAACCAACTCGCACCCACTGAAAGAGACCAGTTTGCGTGATTTGCTTGAATGATTAATGTTGATAATATTCTGTGTACGCCTTGTCTATTCATCTTTAATTTTATGTTCATTCTATCTTTCATTTTAAAAACTATTTCCCATCTTGGGCCTTGTTTAATTTCAATTGAGTGACAAATTTCTGGCCTGGTAATATTTGAATCACTTAAATTTTGATATTTGGGCGTTGGGTCTGAGGGTTTTTCTTTTGCTTGTTTGAACTCCTCGGATAATATAGCTTCAGAACTTAAAAAAATCCCAGTATTTTTTACCTCTTGATGCTGTGTAGAATCCTCAAGTAGTGAAACTAACTTTTTACATGTTTTTTCACATAAAAGCCTAGTGATCCATATTTTAACTTCCTCTCCATTGGAATCTATAAGCCTTGACCATAGCCTATCCTCACTATCAGAGTAACCAAACGTAATTGAAGAATTGATTTCTGGAATGAAACTACCTTTGTAGTAAGTTGAAAATAGTAAGTACTAGAATTATCGGAAAATTTTGAAAAGAATAACGTTTAAATATGGTAGGCCGGGCGGGGTTCGAACCCACGACCAACGGATTAAAAGTCCGCTGCTCTACCAGCTGAGCTACCGACCCATACTAATAATATATACACTCATTATGATACCAGTTAGAATTGAAATTTAAAATTATGTTTGATTTTGAATATATAAAAGTCCAAAATAGGCTCCAACTAAAATTGATGCGGATGTAATTATTGAACTAATAGATAAAAAAGACATTCCACTTAACCCATGACCTATAGAACAGCCTACAGCAATAACACCTCCAACCCCCATTAAAACCCCACCGATAATGTGGTAGTAAAAGTCACTTGCAGAGGTAAATCCCTCAAGTCTAAAAGTTTTTTGCCTTATAGCTGAAAATAAAGATCCAAAAAAAGTTCCGAGAACAATAGTAATTCCAAAGGTAAACTTTTTACTATTATCAGACCAAAACATTAACAACTCGGCTAAATAGGCAATCGGACCAACAAATGAAAAGGATTCAATGGAATTCGAATTTGTTGCTATGTGTGAGATTTCAAGGGTGTCAGGGTGTTCAGCTATAAACCCTATGTTTCCAGTTAACATCCAACCGCAAGTAATTAAAATCCCCAAAACCAAAGATAGAAAATAGTTTTTTTTGGATCTGGTTTTGAAGTTTTTTTCATCAAAGATATTAAAAAATAAGATTAAAACTAAAAAAAAGAATACCGTAAAAATTACTATTTCACGAATAGTGTCTTCGTTGCTGAGAATACTCGAGACAAAAGTTACCAAATCACCCTTTTGTTGACTAATTGAAAAATTTATCTTTTCAAAAAAATTAATTCGGGGTGATGCAAATAATCCTTTCAGTGTGACAAGTGCACTGACGGCAATAACCAATAAAACGACCAAAGCTTTTAAATTTCCTTCTCCTAATCTAATCAATGCTCTACTTGCACAACCTGAGGCTAATGCCATTCCGATACCAAAGCAAAGCCCTCCAAAAATATTTGAGAACCAGATTACTTGATGATTTAGAAAAACTGAAGACTCTGAATAAATATAATTATTTAAAATTAGGATTTGCGTTGTTGCAATCGCACTCAATAAAGCGATAAGCCACATTTTGGCTCTGACAACGCTCTTGTAAATCAATAAATCCGATATCGCACCAAGCAGGCAGAACCTGCTCGATTGAACACAAAAGCCAAATACAAAACCAGTAATCGTTGCCCCAAGAACAACAACGGTAAAGGTATGCTCAAGGGTCATTTTTAGGATTTACTGGGTTTTAATTGCTTAATTCGCTCTCTTGCAGTTAATGCCGCGTCAGAAGAGGGTGATCGCTTAATTAATGTTTGTAGCGTTTTTATCGCATCCTCAACTTTGTTTGCTTCGGTCTGACTTGCTGCAAGAGTCAACATTGCATCTGCAAGTCTTGGATAGCTTAAGTACTGTTTTTCTAACATTTGTAAGGTTTCAATTGCTGATGGGTATGCTTGAATTGCATAATAAGATAAACCTTTAGCATGTAACGCATATGCGGTAAGTGTAGATTCTTTATATTTTCTATTAAACCTTTCGAATTGCTGTATGGCCGCGCTGTAATTACCAGAATTCATTAATTCAGAGGCATTTTCATACATCTTTTTTTCGAGTGTTTCAACTAGAATTTCACGGCCAGCAACAATCACAGACTGGGGTTCTAAAGCTGTGATCCTCGTAACAATAAGATCAATTGATTCTTCAATTTGGTCTAGTCTAGAACTGAAGTTGTTATTAAACTCATCATATTCTTCTTTAAAACCTCTAAATAGAGATAATTCAGAATTAAGTTGATCAATTTCACTGGATAATTTAAGTCTTCCTTGTGTTGAAGACTCAATTTGTTCAGCTAATTCTTCAGTATTTTTTTCTAATTTTATGATTTTTTCCCTGATTTCTAAAATTGCTCTTCTCGCATCTTCATCTTCAAATAGAGCAAAGGCATTTTGTGTACTAAATATTAGAGTCGTTTTAAAAAAAATAAAGAAAATAATTGTTTGATTGGAAAATAATTTAGTCATCGATTTCTCACTTTAATGTTAAATCTGCTCTTCTATTTTTCCCCCACGCTACCGAATTAGAACCAATTGCCAATGGTTTTTCCTCTCCAAAACTGATTGCATCAATTCTATCTCTAGAAATACCTAATTGTTCGACGGCTCTAACAACAGATTCAGCTCTTTTTTGACCAAGGGCAAGATTATATTCAGTTGTTCCTCTTTCATCGGAATGACCCTCAACTAAAAGAGTATATTGAGTGTTAAGTTGCATGAGTTCATAGGTTACTCTAATCAGTTCTTGATATTGCTGCTTTATTATAAAGTCATCGTAGTCAAAATAAATTGATGGTTCAAAAGATTTGTAAATAGCCATTTTTTTATCAATTTGCTGTTTGTTCTCATATTCAATTGGCGTTATAGGTTTTTCAAGAATTTTTGATTTTTTTGACGGATTGTTCTTAGTAGATGGCTCATTATTTTTGACATCCTCAATAGGTGCAACACCAATATTTTCATTTGGGGATTCCTCGTCTAAATCAATTGATGAACATGATAGAAGCAAGAAAGAAGTTAATAAAACTAGTGTATATCTAAAATTATTTTTTATATTGATTTTTCTAGTATCAATCATTTTTATTCCTCAGGCTTAAATACTTTCAAATTTACAGAGAAGAAGTAATTTATGGAATTCTCCCCCATGCAGGACTTCTAATGTCTCCTGATTCCATAGTAATTCTTGTTTTGACTTTACCATCAACTGAAACTGCTGACAGAATTTCCTTCCCCCCAATTCTGCTGGAAAAAATTAACCATCGACCGTTGGGAGCAAAACTAGGGGAATCGTCCTTTGGACCTCCACTCAAAATTGTTTCTACCCTCGAATCTAAGTTCATTACAGCGATTACAAAATCACCCTCATATGTGGTTACGTAGGCCAAATAATCTCCATTTGGTCCAGCAACTGGTCTAGCATTAAACTTTCTGTTAAAGGTAATTCTTTTTGGATACCCTGTTCCATTAGAATTTATTCTATAAATTTGAGGCTTTCCCCCTTGGTCTGATGTGTAGTATAGGTACTTTCCATCGTGAGAGAAATTAGGCTCAGTATTTATTGCTCTAACTCGAGTGATCCTTTTGAGTTTTTCTCCTTTTACATCAGAGGTGTAAACTTGTGATGTGCCATCTTTAGTTAATACAAACGCCAATTTTTTTCCATCAGGAGACCAAGTCGGAGAGCTATTCGATCCCTTGTAATTTGCTATTATATTTCTCTTGCCTGATGAAAGAGTGTGTAAGAAAACTATTGGCTTACCTGTTTCAAAAGAAACATAAGCAAGTTTGTCACCTACAGGAGACCAGGCTAATGAAATAAGTGACTGATTTGACTCTAATGCAGGTCTTTCATTGTACCCATCAGAGTCTGAAATTATCAGTAGGTGCTTGTTTTTTTTCCTAACTACATATGCTAAACGGGTAGAAAAAAATCCAGGTTCACCAGTCAATGACTCTAAAATAAAGTCTGACATTCTGTGCGCAATTGCTCTTGCTTCAGTTTTTTTATTGCTTGTTTGTAAAGATAATCCTCCTAAATCCATTGATCTCAAAGTATCAAGTAACCTAAATTCAATTAACATATTTTTAGAACCGTTTATTGTCCTAACATCTCCAATTAATAAGGCATGTGTTCCAAGATTTCTCCATTTATCAAAAAAATTATCTGATAAATCTATATCTGAATTTAAAGCAGGATTCAAAGGAGGAAGAGGGAGAATATTAAAAGCAGCAGTTCTTCTCAAATCAGATTGGATAACATCATTTATGACTTGAGCAAATTTTTCTTCTTCTTTTGTTTGAGAGGACAAAGGAGCTAACGCTATTGGCATTTGGGTTTGGCCGACACCAGTTATATCGATCCTCAAAGATTGACTAAAAATGGGACATGCAAAGCAAATTAATGAGAAAAAAAGGATTTTTTGAGCTAGAAATTTAGGAAACTTCATTAGTTTTTCTCGGATTAGTCATTGTTAACAATAATTATTATACGTTGTACTTCAGATAGTGTAGGCCATTTTTAACATCACTCTCTTGGTCTAAAACTAAGCTCGAGGGATTTTGGGGGCACTCTTCCAGGAATAGTCAAAATTTCTTTTTTGTTTGGATCTGGAAGAGGGATCGATCTTTTAATAGCATCAGCTACTGCCATATCCCATTTTTGATTACCACTAGAGCGGATTTTTTCTATCATATCTAAACCTCTCTGTGTTCTAAATACTTTAAAGACAACTTGAGGGTTTTTATTAGTTTTACCAATATCAAATACTATTTTTCTTCTTATTGAGGAACGAATTCTTTCTGAGTAATTTGACAATTCTCCACTTCTCTTTCCAAGGTCAGTGCCGTCTGTAACACCAGCTTGGTTTCTAGAATCTTGACCAACATCATTTCTTTTAGCATTAATGTCTAAACCTGAAAAACTTTTTTTCAGTCTTTTCAATTCAGATTTTCTTTGTTCAGCTATTAATTGCTGTTTCTCCTCGGCCAATTTTTCTTTAGCTACTTTTTCTTTCAATGCTTTTTCTTTAGCTACTTTTTCTTTCAATGCTTTTTCTTTGGCCAATTTTTCTTTCAATGCTTTTTCTTTGGCCAACTTTTCTTTCAATGCTTTTTCTTTGGCCAACTTTTCTTTCAATGCTTTTTCTTTGGCTAATTTTTCTTTCAATGCTT
>MDTB01078771.1_pt1 | contig 21053 bp, 8 predicted proteins | sample 811161 | NCBI WGS metagenome assembly MDTB01 (sample SAMN05326650, study PRJNA326480) | marine metagenome | isolation source: seawater | place: Mediterranean Sea | collected 2009
GCATCGACACGAGCATCTGTATAATATTTATTATTTGTGTGCTCTCCGATGTTATTTGTTGTTATGCCATGCGAACTGTGTAAATGTGAAACGGTTATCGCTTCATCACTAATATATCCACCTGGTACTTTTGTTTTTGCCATAATTTATTCCTTTAATGTTCTTGTATCTTTGGTTACCATTATTCTATTCATATCCTATTTTATGAGTATGCAGTAGTTGTTCCTGCGCCACTTGTCATTGAACCAGTAGATGTTGTATTTTCTCCTGCAGTTGCCGTATGTATAAAATGTGCAGTTGTATGTGGATTACTAGTATCAAAGTCAATTGTCTCACCATTAAATGTTTCAACCTCACATGCAATAGCACTAGCAGTAGCGCCCTGATAGGTATTTGCCCCTACATAAACTGTACAGTCTTCATTACCATCACTTACAACTTTTACCTTTGTTTCGGTATAGTGGCCACTTAAACTTGATACTAGACAATCATATGAGTGATTTACGAGTATTTCATACCTTGCATTAATAACTACGTTGCTGACTGATCCAACGATTGAAAATCTAAACTGAGACCCTAATATACCACCATTAACCTTAAATGCTGCAGTAAATGTTTTACTAGTAGTAATATTTTTTCTATATACACCTTTTACTTCACGATAATCAGTAGTAGCACCAAGTTGAATAGTTCCATTTAATAAAATAAGTTTACCATTACTATCCATATGTCCACGATTAGAATTACCTGGATAGAAATATAAATTACTTGGAGCTTTTATATATAAAGAACTTCCATCATGGTCTAAAGCTACATCATCTCTTAAGTTAAGTGTTCCTGAAGACATATTTATATTTCCAGCTACATCAAGTTTATGTCCCGGACTTGCGTCTCCAATCCCAACATTGCCTGAAGTATCAATAGCTAAACGAATTGCTGAAGCTGTTTCATCTTTGATACCAAAACCATGAGATAAATCAGTTCTTACACCAGCAAACCATAATCTTGAACTATTAGCAAAATCAATACCCGCATAATTTGCACCCGTTGATTCTATTTTAGCTAAAGCATTAGCTGAATTTGAAACATGAAGTTGTCTTGATGGTGCTGTAGTGCCAATTCCAACGTTTTCTGCACTATTAATAGTCATAGCAAAATCGCCGCCAACACCAAGCTGTAATGCTTGTAGAGATTGATTTTGTTTTATTTGTCCATAATTACTACCATTACCTTGTTCTAATCTTATATTAGTAGCTCCTGCACCTTTTACATGCAAATCTACTGCAGGACTATTCGTTCCAATTCCAAATCTTGTATTAGTTATATCCCAAACACCTAATACTGCTTCAGAAGCTGTATCACTACCTCGCATGAATCTACAATAATCTACACTAGCATTATTATAATTATCAATATGAATTGCTTTTGCACCACCTGAACCTTTTTGTAAAACTAATTGTCCACCTTCGGCAGTACCTGCTCCTGCAACTGCACCTATATTTAGAGCTGATTCACTAGCAACTGTAGTCGTATTTATAGCAACCAAACCAGCACTATCAATACGCATTCTTTCTGCTGCGTTAGTAACAAAGTTCATAAAGTTTGAAGCATTTGAATAACCAATTTGTCCAATATCTTGGTCGCCTGAATCACCTAAACTTATTGTTGATGAATGTGATGTGCCTGATTGTATAAATAAATCTGTATGTCCACTTGTATTGACATGAAGTGGTGAAGCAGGACTAGTCGTTCCAATTCCAATATAGCCATCTGCTTTCTGTATAGTAAGTACATCAGTCGTAGTTCCATAAGAGTATACTGCTAATTTATCAGTTCCACCACGATATCTAATTTGCATATCGCTTGCACTTGAAGTATTAAAATCTATGCCAGAGTCAGTATTACTTCCAGTAGCATTTAATCTTACTACACCTTGCCCTTCTATTTCTAACTGTCTATCTGGCGAAGTTGTGCCGATACCAACATTGCCTGAGGAATCAATACGCATTCGAATGTTGGCGTCGCCGTCAGACAATACTATATTATTGCTAGATGTTCTTATATCTAAATTATTTTCATTACCGTTATAACGACCAATAAGAACATTTTTTGCTCCTGTAGTAATTGCTGAACCTGCACTATGTCCAATTGCTGTATTATAAGTCGGAGTAGTGACTGCAGCTAATGCGTTTTTACCAATAGCTATATTGTTTTCAGCTGATGTATAATATTGCATTGCATACTGACCAATTGCAACATTATACTTACCTGTTGCTTTATCATTACTAACTCCTCTTAAAGCGTGCTGCCCTATAGCCACACTTCCGCCATCAGTAGTATTTTTATATTGCAGTGCTAAAAATCCAATACCAATATCACCTGTGGTACTCCCAATATTATCTTGCATAGCGAGATAACCTATTCCAACACCTCTATTCCCTACAACATTTTCTCCTGCTCGAGCTCCAATATAAGTACTTTGATATGTGTTATTTGATTTTCCTGCTTTAGAACCAACAAATACATTATCTCCCTGGTTAGTTATACTTTTTCCTGCCTCAAAACCAATTGCAGTATTGCTGTCAGCAGTTGTTATATTTTCAAAAACATCAACACCTAATCCAACATTATAGTTTGCTGCATTAATAGTTCCTGTAGTACTATCACCAACCATGATTGAAGATGTACCAAATGTTTTAAATGTTGGTCCACTAGCAGGTGCGTCTTCCCAAGCAATTCCACTTCCTGTTGAAGTTAATAATTGTCCGTCTGTTCCTTGAGCACCGCTTACTTTTAAATTGGGTATATTAATTGCATGTGAAAAATCGAACTCGTCATCTGAAGCATCCCACAAAATGGTCGCATCAGTTGAACTACTAACAGCATCTTGAATTGTAATACCTGCACCATCAGCACTACTTGATGTATCGCCACTTCCATAATTAAGTGTTATGTTTTTATCTTCTACATCTAAGGTAGCTGTATTTAAAGTTGTGGTTGTTCCTGATACTGTTAAGTTTCCACCAACAGTTACGTTGCCTGATGTTGATATTGTAGCTAAACTTCCTGAAGCTAGTCTTGAATCTACTCTAGCATTAGTAAAATATAAATTACTTGAACCTTCTGTTAAATCATCAGTTGTTGCAGCAGCTATTCTTGCATCAGCCCTTGCATTAGTATAATATAAATTACTTGAACCTTCTGTTAAATTATCAGTATTATATGAACTTAAATTAGAAGTAAATGCATTTGAGCCTAACTCTCTTGTCCCAACAATATTGGAACCATTTATCATTAAAGAAGTGGCTTCTGAATTTTGAGCGGATAAACCTGAAAGTGTTAAATCAGCTGCAACTGTAAGACCACTAACATCATCAACACTTACGTTCCTACTTCCAATAACTACTTCAATTGATGTTCCATTAGGTGGAGCAGAACTAAATGTAAGAGTTGTGCCACTTACTGAATAAGTTCCTTTTTCTTGATATACACCATCGATATAAACCTGTGTATTATTTTCGTTATTAGGATTTGCAGCAATTGTAAATGCTATTGTAGTTCCATCACCAGTTAATTCACTTAATGCAGAATCTCCGAATCCTAATACTTGAGTATATGCTGAAACTTGTAGTATATCACCAGAACTTGCAGCATTTACTAATACAACTGAAGAACCATTTGTTGCTGTATAATCTGTTCCGTTTTCTTGTAATACACCATTTAAAAATACTTGTACTGCAGAAGCATTATAACTTAATGTTGCTGAATTATCATCACTTCCAGTAAATGTTGTTTGGTTTGATGTGGCTGTAAATGTAAATTCAGTAAATACTCCAGATTGACTTCCTCCTCCACCAGAAGAAGCAAATGTAATTTCATCGCTGGTAGCATTTGTACTGATTGTCATACCTGAACCAGCAACTAATGTAAGTGTATCTGTAGCTGAATCAGCAACTACATTAGATTGTCCAGAAACTGCAATTGTTTTAAATGCTTCAGTAACTGAACCGGTAGCTGTTGAAGTAATTGTTAATGTATCTGTTGATGCATCAGTTGTTAGTGAAATACCAGAACCAGCTGCGAATGTAAGTGTATCAGCTGCAGCATCAGCAACAATATTACTTTGACCAGAAACAGCTACATTTTTAAATGCCTCTGTGACTGTACCTGTTGCTGTTGATGTAAAAGTAATTTCGTCATTAGTAGCATTAGTACTAATAGACATACCAGTACCAGCAATTAAAGTTAATGTATCAGTTGAACTATCTGCAACTACATTACTTTGGCCAGATACTGAAATTGTTTCAAATGAATTAGATGCTGATGCACCTGATAAGTCAGCACTTGGTACAAAATTAGTACCATTCCATTTTAATATTTGTCCACTTGATGGAGCATTTGTTGTAATATCAACATTGGATAAATCACCAATACTTGCGGCCGCAATACGTGCATCCGCGCGCGCGTTTGTAAAATATAAATTTGAACTACCTTCTGATAAATCATCAGTTGTTGCTGCAGCTATTCTTGCATCTGCTCTTGCGTCTGTATAATATAAATTTGTTCCTTCTGCTATATCACTTGTACTTGTTGCTAAATTATAATATGTACTACCATCATTTGTAAATTTCCATCTATCTTGGCTTTCATTAAAAGTTACGTAAACATTTGATGACGTTCCTCTTTCAATTTCAATACCAGCATTTTGTGATGGTGTTCCTGTTTCATCAGAATTTAATACTATAATATTATCTCCGATATTTACAGTATTAGAATTTACAGTTGTTGTAGTACCTTGAACTGTTAAGTTGCCGGTAATTGTAGCATTACCTGCTACACTAATATTTGTTGAGGTTATATCATCTGATGTTAATGTTCCGTCGACCTGTACATTATTAAATTGTACATTTGAACTTGTTGCAACTGCTTGGCCAATACTTATTTGACCAGATGATATTGAAACTCCTGTACCAGCAGAAAAATGAGCTCTTACTTCAGAAGCACTTGGACCTGTATATGTAATAACACCATTACTATTATTATATGTTAATGAACCATCACCGCCAGCATCAGTGACTGATATAGCAAGACGTGTATCACTATCAGCATATTGAGTTATTGTATTTGTTATAACACCAGTTGAACTATTGTATGATATACCAGTACCAGCGCTTAATGCACTTCTTACTCTATTTGTAGTATGATATAAATTTGATGAACCTTCTGTTAAGTTATCAGTAGTTTTCGATGCTAATCTTGTATCAAAATCTGTATTTGCTCTCGTAGTAGTATAATATAGATTACTTCCTTCTGTTAAATTTGATGTTGTTTTTGTAGCAAATCTTGTATCAAAATCTGAATTAGCTCTTGCTGTTGTATAATAAAGATTTGTTGAACCTTCAGTTAAATCATTAGTATCAAATCCTGTAAAGTTTCTTGTAGCAAAATCTGCTCTTCCACCCATATATGCATGAGCAGAACATTGATAATGTAATAACATTGGAGTGGTATCTGAAACTGTTATTTCTGTATAAGCACCTGAACTACCAGCAGTTCCACTTGTTGTAACTCCTGTTGTATAAATAGTTGTTTTATCTGCTTCGTAATAAAATCTTAAAGGATGACCTGAGTTAGAACTATCTGATTGGTCAAATCTATATTTATTTCCTGGGACTAAATGAAGATGAGGAGATTGTAAACCATTGATATAATAACCACTACTTGAACCTGAATTGTACCATGTATGGTCAGTTGTTTTTGCTGCAACTGTGACAGTAAATGTTAATGTTTGGCTTTTTCTTATTTTATGATAAGAATCTGTAGCTGAACCAATTTGTATAACTTCACTTGCTGAACCTTCGGTAGTTTTAGCGTAAAGTTTACCATCATAGGTATTAAGCGCTAACTCTCCTAAGTCTAAGTTACTTGTTGTTGGTTTGGCACCAGCGGTAGCTGAACGCCTCAGTTTAATATTAGTATTTCTTGCCAATTTTGGCTCCTCTTTTCAATCCTTATATAAGGAAGGTTTATAAACACATATATATGTGTTATAATATATTTATATTAGAATGTTCCACCATCTATAATATTAGAGAATGCAGGTGCTGCACCACTATTTGCTTGTAAAATAGAGCCATTTGCACTTGAAGCAGCTGTGACATCAAGGGCATTTGAACCATCACCATATAATACACCGTTATCGGTAAATGATGAAACTCCAGTACCACCCTCGGTGACTGCTAAATCGTTTGTTAATGTGACTGTTCCTGTAACACTTAAGTTATCATCAACTGTGACTGTACCACCAGCTGAATCAAGTGTTAAGTTTCCAGAAGAAGTATCTATTTCATTTCCACCAGTGACTGCAACTCTTATATTATCTAAAGTTGCACCAGTACCATAAATATCTCCAATATTTAAATCACCCCAAGGAGATGAAGCATTGTCTCCACCACTTAAATCTTCATCTGGTGTAAATGAGAATCTTTGAGTTTGTATATCAAATCCAAAGAATCCGTCTTTAACAGCTGAGCCGTTATGCCATTTGAATCTTATACCTCTATCAAGACCATCAGCAGAAGAAGTATCTTTTGCTAATTCTATCATTGGGTCTGTGAGAGTTGTTTCTGTAGAATTGACTGATGTAGTTGTACCTTGAACAGTTAGGTTTCCACCAACTGTTAAATTACCTTGAGTTTGAACTGTATCTGATGAAGCATTACCTAAAGTAACGTTTCCATTTACTTGTAATGTTCCACCAACTACTGTATTACCAGTAGCTTGAGCAACTGTAAAATTGCCGGCTCCAACATTTAATGATGAACCATCAAAAGTTAGATTTGCATCATCTTCTATTTCACCGCCAACTCCAGCAATTACTATTCTATTATTTGTTAAATCTTCTATTTTAGCTGAAGCAATTTCTGCTGAAGTTGCAACATCTAAAGTTGCTACGTCTAAATCACCAGCTATATCTACATCAGTAGGTAAACCAATTGTTAATGTATTACCAGAACCTGATGTTTCTATTTCGTTTGCTGTACCAGCAATTGTAAGTGTTTCTGAATCTAAATCAATAGATAAAGCGCCACCAGTATCACCTTGAAAATCTAAATCTTGAGCTGTGACTTCTTGGTCAACATACTCTTTTATACCTTGTGCAGTAATAAGTTGAGCATCAGTAGGAGAAGCTCCCATTGAAGTCTCAATGCTTGTTACAACTTGTCCTGAACCACCTGAACTTTCAAGTGCTAAACTACCTATATTTAATTCTGTTACGTGTTTTGAGCCATCTACAATTAATGCACTGTTTGCAGTTGTAGTACCATGAACGTGGTCTAATAAATCAGTAAAATATTTACCACCAATTATTTCTTGGTTAGGCGCTATACCACCAGATTCTGTACCAACTCCGATAAAAACTCTTTGGCCATTATCGCTTTGGCTACCAGTTCCGTATGTGTAAGCTATCTCACCAGTTTTTAATAGGTTATTAGGAGCGGTTGTACCACTACTAGTAAGATGCTTTATTCTTGTTAATGCTGCCATTTTTTAAAATACTCCCCCTGTTATTGTTAGGTTTCCATTGTCAACTACTGTTTTAGCGTCCCATTGAGATGATGCAGCGTTATACTGTAAAACAGCTCCATCTCCAAGATTAGCTGGATTAACATCAGTTAAATCTGATAATCCAACATTACCAATCTTTAAAGTTTGAGCTACAATCTTATCTGGATTACCCTTTACCTTACTTTTAAGATTAGGGGTTTGGGTAATTCGTGCTTTATAATTATCAGCCATTATATTTGCGTAACTCCAGGTGTAATTTCTACTTGTCCTTCTAAAACTCTTGTTTTTGTGCCGGCGTTACTTGTTATTTCAACATCGTATACATAACGTCCAGCTTTCATAGCATTAGTTTGAGCATTTGTCAAACTTATATTTAATACTCCATTAGTTGCTGGTGATTGAACATTAACTGTAAAATTTACAGCTGTTGATGATGAATATGTTTTCCTTATTTGTCCAGCACCTGTATGTCCAGTCAAATCAACTGCATCGCCATCTGCGTCAGTCACATCAATAGAAGCTGAATAATCTGCTCCTTGGTCAATAACTATATTAGAGTATACTGCCATTTATTCCTCTATACCTTCTTATTTATATCTTTTAATTCTTCAATTTCAGCTTTTAATAATTTAATTGCTTCAATTAAATATCCTACAGTGTTACCATACGCAACACCCTTTGTTCCATCTTCATTTTCGTGAACTAATTCTGGAGCTATTTTTTCTAATTCTTGAGCAATAACACCAGATGATTGTTTTCCATCTTGGTCATTACGATTAAATGAAGCTCCTCTCATATCAAATACTTTTGAACCATCAAGTGTTTGTATATTATCTTTTAATTTTTCATCTGAATAAGCTACAATATCAGCTGATGCTGTAAATGTTCCATTAAATGAACCTGTCATTGCAATCGTAGAATTGCCAGTTCCAGAACTTACTGATATACCATTTCCTGCGATGTTAGTTGTGACTGTATTAGTATTGTTATCGGTTGATGAAATTGTTACTGTCTGACCAGATTTACTGACTGACGTTGCTCCACTTCCAACAAAGTTAATATTACCACTTGAATAGGTAGCGTTATTGGCGCCAATATTTGTAATTGTATTAGTATCTGTGTTAACAACAGTTTCTGTAGCTGAAGTAATACCAGTAATGTGACCATGTGTATCAAGAGTAATATCTTGAATATAAGTTCTACCACTATTATTTACAGATGCTTGTGAAGATGTATCAGCGTGATTAATTGTAATTGTACCATTACTTGATTGGTCAGTTGTAAATGAACCGCCACCAGTTAATGATGTACCAGCTGCTATACTTATTGTAGCATTATTTGGATTTGTAGTATTTGTAGCTCCATCAGCAACATTTATAAAACTTCTAATTGCACCTGCAGTACCATGCCTTATAAATCCATCATTACCAGTTTCTACGCAAACTTTAGTAACGCCAGAACTTACATCATTAGGGTCTGTGTTAAAGTAATTAGCATAAATATAACCTGAAGAATTTCTTTGAACAATTGTACTATTGCTTGCTGCTGCAGATGAATTTAAAGCAACAGTAAATGTTGAATTACCAGTAGCATTAGCTGTAAATGTTTGAGAACCACTTATACCTCCACCAGAAGTATTCATTGTTAAAGTACCATTACCTAAACTAAATGAACCAGTTGAAGCTGCAATTACGTGACCATGAGTATCAAATGTTAAATCTTGAACAAATGTTGTACCAGATGCATTTATGTTTGCAACACTTGATGTATCTGCGTGATTAAATGTTATAACATTATTTGTAGCACCATATCCTACTGTTAATGCTGTGCCAGCAGCAAAAGAAACAACTTCGGTTTCTGTTATATTACCTCTTGCTGTTCCACCTACAGTTAAATTCCAACCAGAATATGTATCAACTGAAACACTACCTGCTGCTGTTAAACGGCCCTGAGCATCTACAGTAAATGTTGGAATAGCACTACCACTACCATAACTACCAGCACTTACTGAAGTGTTTGCAAGATTAGCAGTTATTGTATCACCGCTTCTTACTGTTGATATTCCAGTTCCACCTGATATAGTAAGTGTATCGTTATTACTATTTGCTACTGCTGTTCCACCAGAATTTGCAGTAAAATTTTTAAATATGTTTTGTGATGAACCTTTATCAGTATTTGTATATGTGACAGTATAAGTATTACCACTTAAACCTGTGACTGTTTCTGATAAACCAGAACCGGCTGCAAATATTAAGTTTTTACCACTTCCAAATGCTGTTCCTTCTATTGAAGCACTACCTAATGTAGCTTCTGATAATATTAATGAACCATCTGCTTCCCATCTATCTGTTGCAAAGTTATATACAATTGAGTGTGAACCAGTTACGTTTGATGCATTATTTGAGTGTGTGCCTACACCTGTAAATGATTTTGTTTCTATACCAAATCCACCAGTTGTTGGCTCAGTACTTGAAGTACCTGTAAGTATTAAAGTATCTTCAACTTCTAAAGTTGATACATTTAAACTTGTTTGAGTACCATTAACCGTTAAGTCGCCAGTAATTGTTAAGTTTCCAGGAATAGAAACAGTATCACTTGAGGCATTACCTAATGTAGTATTACCATTAACATTTAAATTTCTTGTCACTGTCGCATCACGAGTGACTGTTAAATCTTGACCTATAGTCACATCATTTGGTAAACCTATAGTGACTGTTGCGGTTTCTGAACCAGAACCTGATACTTCAATTTCATTTGATGTACCAGCAATAGTTGAAACATAATTACCAGTTGTATCTGTTCCTAAAGCAACTGAGTTAGCAGCTATAGTAGCTGCAATACTAACATTACCTAAATTAGTCATTGTTGCTGAACCAGTCACATCTCCAGTTAAAGAAATTGTTGGGTCATTAACATTAAAATCAAAGTTTTGAGCTGTTGAATCCCATGTGACTGATATACCAGATTCTGTATTACTTGTAATTAAATCTTCAGCATTATAGAAAGTTACGATATCCGCAGTATTTGCAGAACCGTTTGCAGCCATACCTTTTAATCTCCATGCTCTTTTAGCATTAGAGGCTACTTGTGTTTCATCCCATTGTAATTCAACATCATGATTAGTCATTGAACCTGATGGAGTAATATGGTCTCTATCTACTCTTACTCCCATTGGTGATGATGTTAAATTACCATCTACTTGTAAGAAAGCTGTACCAAAACTAGATACAGAACCTGCACCACCTGCTGCAAGTAATAATGTACCATCTGATAAATCAAGAGTTTTTCCACTACCTAATTTAACATCAGAAGCGATTGTTTGTTCTGAAGCAGAAGTTAAAAATAATCTTGCATCTACATCAGCATGTAATTCTGCAATTGCAGTACTAACTGTTGATGCTGATGTACCAAATGCAGCTGATGAAATTGTACCAAGCTTAGTATTAATTGTAGCTATGTCTGTATCATTAGAATTTATTTCACTATGTAATTCGTTAATAGCTCCTGTATGAGTATTTGAACTTGTGTCTAATGAAGCACTTCCTAATTCTGTATGTAGTTGTACTAAAGCTCCAGTAATTGTATTATTGCCTGATGCAATAGTAGTAATATTAGCATTACCTATTTGAGTTTCATGTTCTGCAATAGCTCCACTTACTGTTGAAGCAGTTGTACCCATTGCACCGGCAGTAATTGTACCAAGTTCAGCATCTAATGTATCAATATCTTGTGTTATACTTCCAGCTCCAACAGTTGTTGTATAGTCTGAAGTACCACCTCTTATACCAGTTTCTAATTCATTAATAGCTGATATAATATTACTAGAGTCTGTACCTAATGTGTAATTACTTCCACTTCCTCTTATTGCGGTTTCTAATTCATTTACTGCACCAACAACATTTGATGTTAAGTCAGTACCTAATGAAGTATGAGCACCTAATTCTGTTCTTAATTCTTCAACAGCATCTTGAAATCCAGTAGATGATAATCCACTAAATGATACATTTCCTGTTCCAAATAAATCTGTTTCATGTTCATTAACTGCAAGAGTTAATACTTTAGCTCCAGTAGATAAATTTTCTACTACACCAACATCGTCTTGTAATTCGTTAACTGCGTCTACTAAACTTGTTGAATCAACAACAATAACATCACTAGCACTTGCACCTGTTATTAATTCAATTAATATACCATGTCCTGCATCAATATCTGTTTTTGAAGATATATTACCAGCAACAACTCTTTTATTTACATCTGTATGTGGAATACCTAAGTTTTGACCTGTGTTTAATGTACCGGTAAATGATTTAAATCTTAATGTTGTAGAATCTGCAGATAAAAGAGTACCTGAAAATCCACCTGATTGAGTTAACACAGCGTTTTCTACAAACTCTGATGGTATTGTAGGTGAACCAGTTAATGTGACTTTTAAAGTATAATTAGGAACTTTAAAATTGGCTGATTCTAAACCTTGTACTAAAGCCGAACCTTGTTTTGTTACTCTTACTGCTCCAACTCTATATGACTCTGCAACTCCTGTTGTTTTATCAATAGTTTGGTCTGGTAATACTTCAAATCTTCCAGTAAGTTCAAAAAACTTTTGACTTGCTGCGGCTGTAAATGATTCTTTCTTATCTCCAATATTAGTGTGTATGAGATTATCATCACCAACATTTCTGATAGAAAGCTCATTACTCTTTTGTCTAAATTCTTCTAGAGTATTTGATTTTAATATTCTTACTTCGTCTCTTATTGCCATTATTTACTACCTAATTTCTTAATAATTTTTTTAAGTTCCTCGATATCAGCTTTCATCTGTTCGATTTCATTATCTTTTTGTAATAAAGCTTTTTTCTGTTGTTTTCTATTTACAATTGCTGTACTATTAGTATTTATAACAGCATTTGTAATAGTATCTTTTTCAAATCCTGGTAAATTTTCTACTTTTTTCTTTCTTGGCATAATCTATCCTATGTGGCGCAAATCGCTCTAAAGTCTTTAATTTTTGGTACGTTTGATGTAGATGTTGAACGTAATACTATTTTAAATTGTATAGTACCAAAGCTACCAATATTTGCAGCAGCTAAAACTGTTTCATCTAAATCATATCTTACTTCACTAAAGCCATTTTCATTAACTGGAATAGCTTCAGCAGGAGAAGCAAGAATAAATGCTACATCATTAATATCAGCAGATGAACCACCTTCAAGTGTTCTATAATATAAATCTATATTTGAAGCGCCTGGTCTATTTACATTTATAAATACTGTAGCTGAATCTGCTTCTTCATTTAATTCTACTTTCTTTGTAATATATCTTGAAATTTCAGCTCCACCAGTTGCAGTAGTTTCTGAACCACCATTTGAACTTACAAGATTTTGAATTGTATGTACTGATGCTCTGTTTAAATCAATTACTGGAGATAAAGCTTCATTAGTTGTACTTAATACACATCTTAATGTATATGATTTAGCACTAGACATACTATTAGTTTCATTTACTTGAGAAGCAATAACTCTTGGAGCTTCAAAGGTAAAGTTTTTATTTGGTAAAATTTCAATTTCTGATTTAGCACTATAAGCTGTTTCACTACCATTTATACTCTTATTAGTATAAGATGTAAGATGGAATCTTGCTGATGTGCCAGGTACTTGAATATTCTGAACAACAGGATACATAACATCCATGTGTCTATTTTCTGTTGCAGTGACAGAAGCTCCGCCGCCTGCACCAGTTGCATTAGCATTATTAGAACCACTTGCTGTAAATTGATAACTATCATGTGTTATACTTGATATTGAATATGTACCATCAATATCACTTCCAGTAATACCATTAGTAGTTGTTGCTCCAGCAATTGTTACTCTTGAACCTGCACCATACATACCATGATTTTTATGAGTCACGGTAATTACTTTACTTCCACTCGTTGTAGATAAAGGATTGCCTTGTAATCTTTTTGGTGGAACTGCATCATTAACTAAAGTTAAAGTTTTAGCTGATGTACTAAATGAACATCTATTTAATTTAAATTTTAAATCTTTAGATTGTTCTGGAGTCCATGTTGATGCGTTTTGTGAACTAAAGAATACACCATTATATGGTTGCTTTGTAATTCTTTCAGCTGTATTTGTCAAATCAAATCCACCCATTTCAGCTACATATACTTCATAGTTATCACATTGAGATGTAATGACTATAGCATATTCAGTATCTTGTGATAAGAATACTGGATAATCAAAAGCAAAATTAGTTGCTGTTGCTGCATTATCAGAAACATTAACTGATGATGGATATAAAATTTTATCTGCTCCTGGAACAATTCTTTGTGTAGGTGTTCCATTTTGAGTTGTTCTTATTGTAACTCTTACAGGTACACTAGTATCTATCTTTTTAAAGTAAAGGTCTACTGACTTAGCAAATATACCACCTTCTTTATCAATTAAAATAGTTTCTGCTAATGGGTCGACCCATTCAGTCGTTTCACCTACTTGAGTATCAACAATTGTTCTATCCTCATTTAATTCTGATTGAACTAGTCTTGGAACTTTTGTAGATACTATTCTACTTTCTACGGATTCTATTAATCCTTGAGCATGATATTGAGCTTCGGCATAGGTAGTTTCGCTATCCTTATTGTTCGTTGAACTATCTGTAAGTCTAAATTCTCTTACACCAGTTTGGAATCTAAGCGCGGCATTTCTTGGTATGATAAACGAACCTTCAACTATGCCTGAAGCATCAGTAATTAAATTACCACTTGGTATTTCTGAACTTGAACCGTCTAATCCTTCAAATGTAATTACATTAGTTGAATCAGAAAATTCTGAAAATGATTCTTCTTGGACATAATCAGCTACTGGAACTCCATCAAAGAATGCATAAACTCTTGTTGATGGTTTTAATAACTGAGCTTTAAATTTAATTTTTCTTGACCTAATAAATGGTACAAAGTTAACTTCAACAACTCTTGTTCCATCTGTTCTTTGGACTGTATCAAATGCTAAATCTGTTCTTAAACCAGACCTTGATTGGTTTTGAGTAGTTGTAGTTGTTGTTATAGTTGTATTACTTCCACCTCTTTGAACTCCTCTTCTACCACGGAATCCAAATCCTCCTCTAAAGAAGAATTCATCATCAAATAATCCAAATGGAGTATTAAATGTTGATTGACTGTCAACTTCAGTACCAGTCCAGTTAGTTTCCCACTCATTCCATACAGTACCAAGAATACCAGTTTCTTCTGCCATTTGAGCAAATTGGTCATAGGAAGAAGAATCATCTATAATAACATTAGGTCTTACATCTGTTTCTTTCCATTCATCTGAATCAGGAGATAGTTCCATCATACCAGCCCAACTAAATACGTTATATGGGTTTACATTTGAAGCAAATGATGAATAAGGTTGATTAATATAATTTGTTTCTGAAAATGGTAATGTGACTAATGAACCACTCTTTTGAGCAAATGCATTTGAACCATTACCATTAGCTTCTGTTGAAAGTCTTACTAAGTTAACATTTCTTTCATCAAACTTAGGTCTTAATATACCAGCTTTTTTATCGATAGCTGCTGTATAATCCGGATTTGATGGGTCACCAACATTATGGCCTCTAAATCCATCTACTATAAATCCATTTTTTAATCTTGATAATCCAGAAACTGGGTCAAACAATTCTACATCTGCAGCGCTTTGTTCTAATAATGATAGTGATGTATAATATTCTAAGTTCTTAATTCTTTTATCTAAAGAACTGATGTCTTTCATTGTATATCTTCTATTATCAATGATTTGTGGAATGACATCATCTAAATCGTATACAAACGGATTTAGTCTTAGATTATATATTGCCATTGAATCTTCTGGTGTTTCAGGAGCTTTAGGAGTTTCTGAAGGTACACCAGTTTCTACTTTAAATTCGCCTTTACGTGTAATATAAACTTTATCAATTCTTGGCATGTAATGCTCAACTTGAGCAATTGCTGCGTGATTTGGTTTAGGTGGCTGAGGATTACTTGCATTTGTACCAGTAAAATTATCAGCTCCAGCATCAGCTTTAGTTGGTCTAAAGTCTAAACAATCTAATAAATTAACTTCACCCTTATTACTATTAAATAGTATTTTAGAATTTCTATCAGCTTCAGGATAAGAATCAACAGAAAAATAATCTCCTGTTGTATGTGTATAATGGTCAAACGTTACTGTTATATTTCCACTTGGTGTAGGGAATCCTGGCTTAAGACTTACTTTACCATTTAGATAAAAGTTATCTCTTTGTCCATTATCTAATGTAAATCTATCTGTAATATTTACTGATTGAGCATCAGTAATAGATACTAGTCTTATAATATCTGATTTATCTAAACTTAATACGCCGCCTGAAAGAGCTCCAGTTTTAGTAGCATTATTAGTTCTTGTTTTTTGTTTTTGTAATATGTTCTTTTGAACATCAGCCATTACTTTAAGTCTACCTGAACCTGGTGTTACTCCACTTACATCACTAAATGTTAATGATGTTGAACCATCAGAACCACTTGATATTGTAGGTGTTGTATCAATTACACCAGTACCAAGCGAAGCTACAATACTAGATGTGTTTACAAATGTACCATCTGATATACTTATTGTATTTGAATTTAAATCGAATAATTGTTTTACTTGATAAACTGTATCAGTACTTGTTGTACCAGTTTTTAAAGTTTTAACAGCACTTTGTGGTAATTGAAATACTAAACCATTATTACCTACATCAAATAAATCACCAACACTTGCTAAATCACCGATAAAGTTTTGTGTAGTTCCTGACTGATTTACAGAACGGACAGCACTAAATGTATTATTTCCAGACATATTAATATCAAATAGATATAATCTTAATTCTGAATTTACAAATTCTAAAGCTCTTGCTCTTGCAGTACCTATAACACTACCACCTTGACCAGTAGCGTTATGTAAATTTAAAGTTGCAAATGTATTTACATCTGGCATTCCTTTAACTGTCGATGAAGTTAATTTAACATAGTTTCCTACTAATATACTTGTTGTTGAAACATTAACTGTATTTGTAGAATTTGCTCCTCTTGGCTTTTCTACTACTAAATTTTTAGTTGTGTTATTTTGAATTCTAAATCCTTTTACATAAGCAACTGATGGGTCAATACCAACGACAAACCTATTTTCACCGAATGTTGTAGCAGCACTTGTACTTGCTGCATCTCCATCAGCTATGATTTCAGCAGTTGTTTTAAATCCAAAATTACTTCCTGTATTTAAATATTCTCTTGTATTAGTTGCAAAAGGTTCTACAACATAATCACCGGATTCTTCAAATGTTCTTCTTGCTAATCTTTCACCTAATTCTGTTTCATTATTTTTATCTGTTTTATCAACAGCAGCTTTACCGTCTTCAATAACAACTAAAGTAATATAATCATTTTCTGTTCTTGATGCTAGTGCTAATGGTTCTTTTATTAATTGTGTAGATATTTTATATCTGTTAGCTCCTGGAGCTGCAGTATTTGGAACACCTTGTGCGTTATCTAATAATGTAGTATCTGTACCAGAATCAACTATAGATTCTGTGACTTTTAAACCTACAATATAATTAGGTGTATTTGTATATTTGTCTAATAATAAAGAACCAGAAGGTACATAAGCAAAAGTACCAGATATAAAGTATACACCTTCTTCAATATTAACTGCTGAACCCTGGCCAGTAGGATTAGTAATACTTGAACCAGTACCTCCACCTACTTTTGCATATCTTACTGTACTTGCATTTGAACTAAGTTCTTCTCCAGCAGCAAATACTGATGTAGTATTATTTGTTCCGGAACTTGTATATTTTATGTAAAGAGTTGCTGGGTTTGAAGCGTCTCCTTTAGCAACAACTTGTTGAACAGTAGCTGTGACTCCATTTGTAGCACCTGTAATAGTAGTACCTACAAATTCGTCTAAATAATTATCTGCGTTTAAAGCACCTGCAGTTGAATGCGTAAATGATGATTCAATTTTAATAAAATCATATTCTACATTTAATGTGACTTTACCATTTACAACTCTTGAACCATCTTTAAAAGCAAATTGTCCATATCTGTCAATTTGAGCTTGTAATGCAGTTTGTAATTGAGTTAACTCTCTTGCTTGGACTGCATGTCCTGGTCTAAAAAGTACACGATGATAATTCTGTGTTTCATCAAAATCGTCGTAATACGGTGCTATTGTGTAATTTTTTACTACTGTTGTTGCCATAAATCTCTCTTCCTAATAATATATATTAGAATTCTATAATAACTTTTATATCTTCAATCTGTGTTGTTGTTCTATTAATTGGATTCCTATTTTCTAAGAATAGTATTTCTCCACTTGAACGGTCTACTTCAGGAGCACCAACTGCATTAGAGGATTCTAATGTTCCAGTAGTATTTGAAGTTTGACCTGTGATTACTTCTCCATTTGAGAATGCGGTATAACCAGTTTTAGAATTCTGATGGTATCTGATATATCCATTTGAACCATCAATCTCAACTACATATGCTTGAGCTCCTGATGTTCCACCTACAATTAATTCATCAACTACATAATTTGTTACAGTTGCAGATGAATTAAAGTCTAAATATTTAGTTCCTTTTAAAGTATCAGCTGTTGCAATATTACCTGCTAATGGAGTTGAATTATAATCTCTTGGCTCATTAATTAAAGTAATTTGTCTAAAGTCATTACCTACTGTTAAATCTCCACCATCATTACCATCTAATTTAGTATTAAGAGATATAAAGAATCCACCTAATTCTGAAATTGGGTCAACACCATGACCAGCTTTAGGAGAAATTACTGCTCTTGCTGTAGCATCTGAACCGCCAGCTCCTGTAATTGTAATATCAGCAAATGTATAATTAGTACCTTTGTTATTTACTGTAACGCTTGAAAGTGTTTGTGATGAACCCGAACCAGCCATAACTGCTGTTGCTGTGGCTCCACTTCCATCACCAGTAATTGTAACTGTTGGAACTCCAGTATAAGATGTTCCTGAAGCTGTGACTTCGATTCTCTCAATACCTTGAGCTGTTGCAGAATCTCTTGATGCTTTTTGGTTTAGATATTGAGCATAGTCTGCTTCTGATAAAACAGCTTCTGCAGCTGCATCATTGGCATATGCAAATGTAAGTATACCTGATACTGAACCACTTGGTGCACCACTTAATGTTAATACTGAACCATTAATTGCAGAAACAGTTTTTCCAGAACCTACATTAGTTCCTGATACTGTCATACCTACACCAATTCCTGCAACTGTTTCTGTTAATGTAATTGTTGCTGTACTAGAAGCAACTGCGACTGTTGCACTTGCTGCTAATGGAACAGTTTTAACAGGCATATAACTATTTGTTAAGAATTTTTCAGCATCTGCAACAGATATTGTATACATATATTTCCATGTATATCCGTCTGATTCTGCTGTTGGGTCAGTTAATGTTTGAGTTGGTTGAATACTTGAAGCACCACCACCTGCTTTAATACATTTATATACCTTAAACTCTGATGTTACAATATAAAATGCTTTATCAAAAATAGTAGCATCGTCTGAATCCCATGCATAATATGAGTTTCCTGATGTCCAAGTATGTCTTGGTATTACATGAGCAATATCAGCTGATGCGATTTTTTTCAATCCTATTAAATTAGCTCTTGCTTCTCCTAAATCATCCAATCTATCATTGGGTGTAAAAGGAGTAGTGTCTGTAGTATCGGAAGTAGTTAAAGACCATACGTCTGATTTTCCTATACCAACATATACACTTGAACCTGATATTTGCTCTTTAAAGTGTTTAGAATTTAAAGTTCTAAAATTTGATGTTATGATTGCTGCCATTCTTCTGTCCTAATTATTCAATATGTACAAATGTACTAGTATTATTATTATTTATATCAGTTGAGTCGATAGTTTGTAATGTTTTACTACTTAAAAACTCAATTGTTTGGTTAGTATTATAAAGCCTTGGAGTGTTATAGAAATTGTCCGTGCCTTTCCTTTGTTTGTAATTATTATTTATAATTGTTCTAAAATTGTTAAAGTTAAATCCATTCAATGGATTAGTCATATTATGATTTAAACTTAATATTAAAGTTTCTTTTACATCTTTTACTCTTAATTCATTATTAGCACCACTACCTAATTTAATTTGAGGGTCATTAATATAACCATTTCCTGCATTAGTTATATTTACACCACTAATTTCTCCTTCTGAATCTAAAGTAAAGCTAGCTTCTGCTGTTACGTTTGTTGATAATAAATTACCATCAGTATCTCTTGATTGTGGTATAGGGAATATAATTGTAGGCGCAGTTAAATATGTTTTATCTGCTTTACCAAATATATCTATTTCAGCAATTTTACCAGCATTTGTATTTGCTGCAACTGACCCAAATAAATTTGACCAATTAGAACCTTCAGAATTAATTGTAATAGCATCGCTATTTAATCTACCTTTTGAATCTATTCCTATGGTTACTGAAGGAGCAGTTCCTGATAAACCACTTACCGGTACTCCACTAAATGTTATTGCTGGCGCGCTAGCATAACCAAATCCTGGTTCTTGTATTGAAACAGATTCTAACACTCCATTTTGAGAAGTTGCTGAACCTGTCGCTGTTGTACCTGTAAATGTATGACTTGTTCCAGTACCTACACTTGTTATGTTAATAGCTGAAGAACCACTCATTGTTTTTAATTTTACTTTATTACTGCCTGATGTATGGATTTTGTATTGTGTCCCTGATGTTAATCCACCAATTGATGTTCCTCCACCAGAATTGTATGTGACAATAGCATCAACTGGTAATGCTGATTGTTGAGCACTTGTTAATTTAATTGTATCATCATTAATATTTACAATACCTGTACCCAATACTTCATCATCACTTCCATCAAATGTAATAGCTGTTGGAGCTGCAATTGTTAAGCTAGGAACATTATAATCTTTTCCACCACTATTAATTGTAATTGCTGATACTGAACCGTTTGTTAAAGTCGCTGTAAATGAAGCCGCTGTAAATCCTGATGGAGTACCAGAATCTGTAGCTGAAACAACTGGGACAGCAGTATAACCACTTCCTCCACTTGTTATTGTTGTTGTATTGATAATACCATTTTTTAAACCTAGTGATATCGTTCCTGATTTATGTATTTTAGCTACTGTTGTTGGTAAGAATGTTGATACAAACATTTCAACAAGTAATGGTATATCTTCTGGTCCAACAATACCAGGTTGTCTTGTAGGTATTGCTGATAAAACTTTTCTTAATGCAAGAGGTAATAAATCATTTCTTAATGTATCAGTATCAAATTCATCTTCGCCTAATACAGCTTTTGTTAATTGTAAGAATATTAAAATTTCAGCAAAGTATACAAATCCAGCTGGGTGAACTAATCTATCATATGATAATTCCCAATCAGATAAATTTTTACCAGTCTTAATTAAA
>MDTB01215378.1_pt1 | contig 21052 bp, 21 predicted proteins | sample 811161 | NCBI WGS metagenome assembly MDTB01 (sample SAMN05326650, study PRJNA326480) | marine metagenome | isolation source: seawater | place: Mediterranean Sea | collected 2009
TAGGCATAAGATCGGTTTTGTCCAGTTGCCAGAACAATATCCCCTTGTTCTTGGCGCAATAAGCGACCATATAGTTGAGTATGATGATGACAGATAACAATCAGGCTGACCCAAAAGCCATAAACCCCGATACAGAGCGTGCCCCAGAGCATGCTTCAGAAAATGCTCCGGAACATGCTCCAGAGAAGCCAGAGAAGCCAGAACAGGATCAACCTGAACTAGTTGAACATGGTGGGCCGAAAGGACTTGAGCCAACGCGGTTCGGTGACTGGGAAAAAAACGGTCGGTGTTCCGATTTTTAACCTCATGTCACGTTTAACCACAACAATGCTGGTAGCAGGGGTGATGGCTGAGGCTAATCAAGAGCGTGTCACCATGGTGCTTGAGCATCGCGGCGATAATGATCGGGGTGCTATTCTGGTAAAGCTGGAAAATAGCGATGGCATGATGCGGGTTGAGGCGCGTCACCATGATCCTGATAAAGGCGCGGTTTGGGCGGCTATCCATCAAGATGACTGGATTGAAAGCCATGTTGCAACTGGCCTTGTTGAAAAACAAATGCGTTATGATGCAGATTGCTGGGTCGTTGCGATTGAAACGTCAAGAGGAACGAACCCCTTTGCTCAATATGACCGTGATCATATATAGAATGATTGCCAGGATTTCATTTTGGCGCAATATTTGATTGTCTCAATATTTGATTATCTCAATATTTGACATTGACGATGCAATAAAAGATCATGTGGTTTATTGGGATGTATTCAAGATGACGCAAGATACCATTTCATCACTATCTGCTAAACTGGCATTGTCTTATGCCTCACATCAGTTATCGGTGGCGCCGATGATGGATTGGACAGACAGGCATTGCCGCTATTTTCACCGATTGTTAGCCCCGAAAGCGGCGCTTTATACCGAAATGGTAACCGCCAATGCGATCCGCTTTGGCAATGTTGAGCGGCTCTTGGCTGGGCATCATAATGCTCCAAATCATCAGCCAGATCAGGCGATCATATTACAGTTGGGCGGTGCTGACCCTGACGCCTTGGCGGATGCTATTCGCATTGCTGAACCTTACGGTTATGCTGAATATAACCTGAATGTCGGATGCCCTTCGGATCGCGTGCAATCAGGACAGTTTGGGGCGGCACTTATGGCTGATCCAGTTCTGGTGGGTGAGCTTGTGGCGGCGATGCGATCAGCAACAAAACGTCCAGTGAGCGTCAAATGTCGGCTTGGCATTGATGACATGGATATCCATGATGCGCTTGACCACTTTATTGATACGATTATCGGCGGCGGTGTTGATCACATTATTGTTCATGCAAGGCAAGCCTGGCTTAAAGGGCTTAGCCCCAAAGAAAATAGAGATATTCCGCCGCTAAATTATGACCGTGTTTATGCTTTGAAACAGCGGCTTTTGGCGGCAGCAAATGATCTGCCGATCAGCATAAATGGCGGCTTTACGGATTGGCATGATATCCGTTTGGGGCTTGATCAGGTTGATGGCGTTATGCTTGGCCGTGCTGCGTATCAACAGCCAGCACAATTAGCGATCTGGGCGGCGCAGGTGTTTGGTCATGATGCCGCCGATGCCAATATGGTCATGTCAGCGATGGCGGCATATGCAGACCATGAGGTTGCAAAGGGTGAACGGCTAATTGCGATCACACGTCATATGCTAGGTTTTGCTAGTGGCAGAAAAGGCGCAAGAAGCTGGCGCCGGACATTATCCGAAGAAGCCCGCGGTCAGGCCAGTGATGGAAATCTGATCAGGGAAGCGTGGAAAGCCCTGGAACTTGAGCATGAGGAAGCGGCATGAACCCCAATACAGAAACAGAGATTAAACAGCCTGAGCCAAAACCTAATAAGTGGCGATCTGCGTTAGAGTTTGGGCCGTTACTGTTGTTTTTTGGGGTTAATTATTTTTATGGTATCTATGCTGGCACCGCAAGCTTGGTTGGCGCAACCATTTTGGCATTAATCATGTCATGGCATCTGGAAAGACGGATTCCAAAAATGGCGGCTATTGGCTGTGTCATGGTGGTGTTTTTTGGCGGCTTGACTATCCTGATGGAAGATGATTTCTACATTAAAATTAAGCCAACAGTGGCAAGTCTGGCTATCGCTATCGCGATTATGGGCGGCTATATGCTTGGCATGAACCCGATCAGAGCCATGATGGAACAACTGAAAATGCCGGACGAGTCTGGAATCTGGCGCGAGCTAACCTTCAGCTTTGTCGGAATGATGCTAACTATCGCCGCCGCAAATGAGCTGGCATGGCGCAATTTGACCACCGAACAATGGGTTACTTTTAAGGTTTTTGGATTGACTGGAATATCATTATTATTTGGTGTGGTGATTATGTTTATTCTGCATCGTTATCAAAAAGATATGGATATAGATTAAATGAGCTGTAAAAATCGACTTCAGATGGCGGCAAAAATGAAAACATGCCGAAACCAGATAACTAAATGTCGGAATTTTTTTAATCGTTTTTTTATTTTGAAGCAAATCTGAAGTGTAATTTTCAATAGGTGAGGTCTGTCATGTCCGATGAAGATGATATCATTCTTGAAGAATTAGATGATGATGAGCTTGTGCAACAGGTGCATGATGATCTTTATGACGGTCTTCAGGAAGAAGTCGTTGAAGCTGTCCATATTTTTCTCGGTCGTGGCTGGACGCCATATAAAGTTCTAACCGAAGCGTTAGTCGAAGGCATGACTATCGTTGGTATTGATTTCCGTGATGGTATTCTCTTTGTCCCCGAAGTTTTGATGGCAGCTAATGCCATGAAAGCAGGGATGCAAATCTTGCGCCCATTACTTGCCGAAACAGGCGCCCCGCAACAGGGTAAGATGGTGATCGGAACGGTCAAAGGCGACATTCATGATATTGGCAAAAACCTCGTTTCCATGATGATGGAAGGCGCTGGATTTGAAGTGATTGATATCGGTATCAATAATCCGGTGGAAAACTACATTGAGGCACTCGAAGAACACAAGCCTGACATCCTTGGTATGTCGGCGTTGTTGACGACAACGATGCCATATATGAAGGTGGTGATTGACGCGCTGGTCGAAAAAGGCATGCGTGATGATTATATCGTGTTGGTTGGTGGCGCGCCTCTGAATGAGGCTTTTGCGACATCTATCGGTGCCGATGCGTATTGCCGTGATGCTGCTGTTGCGGTGGAAACGGCAAAGGCTATGGTCTCCGAAAAGCCGGCTGCCTAACCTTTCGTGGCAAATTTAACCATTATATATTGGCGTGATATCCCGGCACAGGTTGTTGCTGAGGAAGGTCGCGGTCGCAAGCGGCAACAAGCTAAAATTGAGCTGCCGCAACGCTTCGCTATTGCTATTGACGCCGCCGCTATGCGCGATGGCGCTGATAGCACCGATGATTATCTGGCAGAATGGCGAAAATCCGACCCCGTGCCATGTGGTGATGATTTAGATGCAGAAGCAAAAACCATGGCAACACAGCTAGAAGAAGACTATCCACAAGAGCGGGTGGCTAAACTGGTTGCTGCTGGCGGCTCAGAAAAATAATTTCCTCGAAAACCATAATGGGTTTTTTCATTACCAGATATCTTTTAAAATTTTTTTAATATTAAATAAATGTGACCTTGTTATGAGGTCTTGTCGTAAATAAGAGACAGATTGCCGTCATCTGGCCAATGAGTCGAATAAATCCACATTAATGCTAGTTATAAAATTAGTCTTTGAGTTTGAGGGGACGAAAAGTATGACCGATACGATAGATATGATTGCCAAGGCTGGTGCCAATTGGTCGATAGAAGTGACGCCACCCGGAGCTGCTAAAATAGAAGATTTTTCCAGCATTCTAGCTGAAGGCACAACGGTTAACGTCACCTTCCTTCCCGGCACTAATCCGGTTGATACGATTGATGTTGCTAAACGCTTGCGCGATTCTGGTTTAGTCCCTGTCCCTCATATCGCCGCGCGGTCATTAAAATCAAAAGACCAATTAGCAGAATTGGTGGCAGATATGACATCACGCGCCAATATTGATGAGGTGCTGGTCATTGGCGGCGGGGTAACCCAACCTGTTGGGGAGTTTGCGTCCTCTATGGAAGTTTTGGAAACAGGTATCCTGCAATCAGCAGGTATTCGGAAAATCGGGGTTTCAGGTCATCCCGAAGGCAGCCCGGATATTAAAGACAATCTGCTGGCTGATGCCTTGGCATGGAAAAATGAATATGCCAGGAAAGAAGGTCTTGATCTTTATATTGAAACCCAATTCTGCTTTGATGCTGATGCGGTTATTGCGTGGGAGAAACGCATCCGTGCTGATGGTAATACCTTGCCTATCCGCATTGGTATTCCGGGGCCGGCAACAATCAAGACATTGTTCCGATTTGCTCAAATTTCTGGCATTGGCCCATCTATGCGCTTTATCGCTAAACAAGCACGCAATGTGACAAAGCTGTTGACGGTGCAATCGCCGCATCTTCTGATCGCAGGCTTGGCCGAAGCGATGGCAAATGACCCAGACACAAAGCTTAACCATTTTCACTATTATCCATTTGGCGGTGTTGCCAAAACAGCCGTATGGGCAAGCCAGGTGGCATCAGGCCAAGTCAAGCTTTTACCTAAAGGTGGCTTTCAGGTGATTGAGCAAGCCGCCAGCAAGGCATCATAAATTAATTACATAACAGCCAGTTATATAGCCCTATCATGATGAGGAGATTACCATGACTATCACTCGCGTATCATCACATAAAAAAGAAATAGAAATTGGTTTTGAAAAGCCATTTTGCATTATTGGTGAGCGGATTAATCCGACTGGCCGTAAGTTACTGGCCGCTGAAATGGCGGAAGGGGATTACTCGCGGGTGCTGTCGGATGCGCTGGCACAGGTTGAGGCCGGGGCAACAATGCTTGATGTCAATGCAGGTATCCCAATGGTTGATGAGCCAAAAATTCTGGCTGAATGTATTGAGCTTGTTCAAGATAATGTTGATGTTCCGCTCGCCATTGATAGCTCAATCGTTGAGGCGCTTGAAAGTGGGTTATCCGTCTATAAGGGCAAGGCGCTGGTTAATTCTGTCACTGGCGAAGAAGAACGCCTCGAAGTTGTCTTGCCTTTGGTCAAGAAATATGGCGCCGCGGTTGTGGCGATATCCAATGATGAAACCGGCATTTCCGAAGACCCTAATGTGCGTTATGAGGTTGCCAAAAAGATTGTTGAGCGGGCTGAAGATTTTGGCATCCCAAGAGAAGATGTTGTGGTTGATCCATTGATCATGCCTGTTGGGGCTATCAATCTGGCTGGTCGTTCGGCGCTTGAATTAATTCGCCGTTTGCGTGATGAGCTAAAGGTGAATACGACTTGTGGCGCATCAAATATTTCATTTGGTCTGCCTAACCGTCATGGCATGAATGCGGCGTTTCTGGCGATGGCTGTTGGCGCTGGCATGACCTCGGCGATTATGAACCCACTGCATGCCGAAGAAATGGCAGGTATCATGGGCGCTGATGTGATGATGGGGACTGATCCTGAATGTCGGCGCTGGATCAAAAAATATCGTGAGCCAGCACCAGAAGGTGAAGGTCGGGGTGCGCGTGGTGACCGTGAACGCCGCCGTCGCCGCGCCTAAAGACAAAATTATAAAAGCATTATTTATCTTTTACGAGTTATAATACCTTATGCCAGAACATGATGATAAACAGGTAAAGATCGTATTCACCCCGTCAGGCCGTCAAGGTCAGGTTGCGGCAGGAACAACCGTTCTGCAAGCGGCAAGAAGCCTTGGCGTTGATATTGATTCGGTGTGTGGCGGCAGAGCTATGTGTGGGCGCTGTCAGATCATTGTCGGTGAAGGCGATTTCGCCAAACACGGGATCAAATCATCCTCGGTATCAGTATCCGAACGCTCAAAGGTTGAGGATAGATACGCAGAGAAGCGTGGCCTGGATCAAGGTCGGCGATTATCTTGCCAGTCTATTTTGCTCAATGATGCGGTGATTGACGTTCCTGCCAGCTCACAGGTTCATGCTCAGGTTGTGCGCAAAGAAGCGGATACGCGGGCAATTGAGGTTGATGCCGTAACGCGGCTATGTTTTATCACCGTGCGTGAGCCAGATATGCATGAGCCATCGGGGGATTTACGCCGCGTTGCCGAGGCATTGCAAGAGCAATGGCCAGATCGTGTGTCAGGCGATATATCCGCAGATTTGCATGTTCTGCAATCCTTACAGCCGGTGTTACGCAAAGGTAAATGGGAAGTCACCGTTGCCTTGCGTGATGGTCAGCGTATTGTTGGTATCTGGCCGGGGCTTAAGGACCGTATTGTTGGCGCGGCGATTGATATCGGCTCGACAACTATGTCGGCGCATCTCTGTGATATGAATAGCGGTGAGGTGTTAGCCTCATCAGGGGCGATGAACCCGCAGATACGCTTTGGCGAAGATTTAATGAGCCGTGTGTCTTATGGTTTTATGAACGAAGGTGGTGCCGCGGAAATGACAGCGTCTGTTCGTGAAGGCTTGCAGCAGCTTTTATCAGGCGCAGCAGAGCAGGCGGATATTACCACTGATGATATTATTGAGCTGGTTTTGGTGGGCAATCCGGTCATGCATCATCTGGTGCTGGGCATAGACCCTATTGAGCTTGGTGGTGCGCCATTCGCTTTATCCATGGATGAAGCCTTTGAGACATTGGCAAGTGAGCTTGATCTGGATGTTCATGCTGGGGCTAGAGTTTATGTCTTGCCTTGTATTGCGGGGCATGTTGGTGCGGATGCGGCGGCGGTGGCATTGGCGGAACGTCCTGATCAGGGTGATGGCATGACCTTGGTGGTGGATGTCGGCACGAATGCAGAAATTATTTGCGGCAGTAAGGATCGCTTGCTTGCCGCCTCTTCGCCGACAGGGCCAGCCTTTGAGGGGGCTCAGATCAGCAGTGGCCAACGCGCCGCCCCCGGCGCTATTGAACGCATCAGGATTAATCCAGAAACGCTGGAGCCGCGCTTTCGCGTTATCGGGGTTGAGTTATGGTCTGATGAAGACGGCTTTGAAGACGCCATTGCTCAAACGGGAATAACGGGCATTTGCGGGTCAGGTATTATTGAGATTCTGTCTGAGATGTATCTGGCTGGAATTATTACCGAAGATGGCGTTATTGATGGCACAAAAGCCGCTATATCGCCCCGGATTATTGAGGATGGTCGGACGTTTAGTTATCGTGTGTCAGACACTGTGACCGTTACCCAGAATGATATTCGCGCGATCCAGCTAGCTAAAGCCGCGCTTTATGCAGGCTTCCGTTTGCTCATGGATAAGCTGAATATTGATCATGTCGATGATGTTGTCTTGGCAGGTGCATTTGGCACACATATTGAGCCAAAATACGCCATGGTTCTAGGCATGATCCCTGATTGTGAGCTTGATCATGTTCGCTCAGCAGGCAATTCCGCTGGCACGGGCGCCCGCATTTGCTTATTGAATAAAACCCAGCGCCGACAGGTTGAGGAAATTGTCCGCAATATTGAAAAAATTGAAACCGCCGTTGAGCCAGCTTTTCAGGATCATTTTGTTAAAGCCATGGCTATTCCCCATAAAACTGATCCTTACACGAAATTATCGGCTGCGGTAACATTGCCTGAACGCAGCATGGGGGCAAATGATAATGACGGGTCAGGTGAGCGCACCGGACGGCGGCGGCGGCCGCGCTAATTATTTCGGCCTCGCAAATTATTTAAGGGTAATCACTAATATTATTGCGGGTCTGATGCGGTGTTATCGGTGTTATCTGTCATTGGCGCAATGATCAGATCAGCTTCGGGTTGGCCAGTTCTTGCCGCCAGATCACGAAGCTGATTATTGACTAATTCAAGCATTCTTGTGCCATCGTCCTCCCGGCTTGCTCGCCGTCCTAAATCTTGCCAGATCAGAGTAGCCTTAGCATCCTTGCCATTCTGGCTTAGGTAGAGGCCGTAAAGATAGGCGGCGCGCCAATCATCCAAATTTTCGGTGAGCGATTGCAGCAATAATTCAGCAGCTTGTTCGGTGACAATCCCATCAGCTTGTCTCGTCAACGCCTCTGCCAGCATAGACCGGATGGTCGGATGCCCTGATTGATCAAACGCCCGTTCTAGTGCCGCAATCTCAGTTTCATATTGTCCGGCGGTGGCGGCGGCTTCGGCTAGCATCAGCATGGCGACGATATCATCAGGATTTTCATCAAGCTGTTGTTTGGCGGCGGCCAGGTTACGATTAGCAAGCTCTTGTTCCATAGCCTCAATCGCGGCCTTTTTCTGGAGAGCATCAGCCCGCATATGTAATGGCGCATCTCCCATATCAGGCTTGCCAAGCATGCCGTAAATGCCAGCGCTTACCAATAGGGCGATCAGAATAACCCATGAGCTAGCCCCAGCCCCAGCTCTAGCCCCGCTATTGGTATTAGTATTGGTATTGCCGCCCTCTGATTGACCAGATGCTCGCATCAGAACAGCCATCACGCCGCCCACCATCGCCGCCATAATGATCAGGCTTGTCCAGAAACTGGCGCTTGTTGTGACCATTATAACTGATCCTTATCTTGATTTTTATGGGGAGCTTTATGGAGAGCTTTCTGGCGTGTCATGACGATCACAATAACACCGCCAATCAGCAATATGATAGGGGCTAGCCATAGCATCACGGTCATGTGATTAAGCGGCGGGTTAAACAGAATGTAATCACCATAACGCTGACGCAGATAGGTAAGGATATCTTGATCACTTTGCCCGGTAGAAATCTGATCACGAATAATGCTGCGGATGGTAATTGCAAAATCAGCATCGCTATCATCAACGGTTTGATTCTGGCAAACCAGACAGCGCAATTCAGCGGCCAGCGCACGGGCACGCGCCTCATCAACAGGATTTGCCATCTGTTCTTCAGGCATAATCGCTTGTGCCGGAGGGCTTGGATATGTGATCAATGTCGTCAGCCCAACACTAAATATAGCTATACATATAGCCATAAAGAGCCAAGCATTAGCAGACATGTAAATCCCGGAGTGCCGCCGCGACATTACTCAATCCCCAATTCAGTCAGCGCCGCACGAATGGAGCCTCTCATTTCATTAGCAAAGACAGGCCCTCTATGATGCAAGATAACGCGCCCATCAGGGGCGACAATCAGCGTCTCTGGCAATGCCTGAACGCCTATGGTGATGCTGGCTTTACCATCGCGGTCAATACCAATCTGCTCATAGGGATTGCCAAATTGATTAAGAAATCCGATCGCGTCATCATATTTATCACGTTGATTTATCCCCAACACAGGCAGCGATTGTGATAATTGATGAATGGCAGGCGCTTCGGCACGGCAAGGCGGGCACCATGATGCCCAGACATTAATCGCATAGGCTTTGCCTTTCCACGCCGCAAGATCAAGATATTCGGGTGCTTCTGATGCGGTTTTCAGCTCTGGCAAAGCGATATCCGCGATTTTCTGGCCTTGCATGGAAAAGCCGATATCGCTGACATTGCGCTGGCCTGTGGTAATCGCGTATAGCCCCCAAAAAGCCACCGCAACAAATAGCAGAAAGACAATAACCGGCAGAAAGAAGGGCAGTTTACTCGGCTTCATGCAATGCTATCCTTATGGCTTTCAGCGACAGATGTACTCACTAATACAGCCGGTTTTGATCGCCGCGACCCCATCGCAAGAAAGCCACCGAGCATCATTAATCCGGCGCCGCCCCATATCCACGGTATTAACGGTTTTTGATAAATTCGGATAACAAAGCCATCGGCGCGCGTCCCGCCACCATATACAACATAAGTATCACCCCAAAATCCAGTCTTTATGGCCGCCTCAGTTGTTTGGCTTCGGGCAACAGGGAAACGCCTGATCTCGCTGGTTAACGCAACCTCTCTGCCGCGATCATCCGTCATCATAACCGTGGCGGCCATGGCTGTATAGTTCGGGCCTTCGATGGGTGCAACCTGGCTAAGGGTAAAGATTTTATTGCCGCTTTCAATGCTGTCATTTATCTGCATACGGGTAATGGTTTCGCTGTCAAAGAAGCTCACCCCCGCGACACCGATGGTAAAAATGGCAACACCAATATGCGCCATATTCATGCCAATTCGCGGCAATGGCGCGCCAATTAATCGCTGAAATCCAGACCTGATCGTCATCCGGCGACCACCCATTATCGCCGCGATATCAGCAACAACTCCGCTAATCACCCAGACGCCAAGCCCTAAAGTTGCAATAGCAAAAATGCTGATGCCATTAAGCATGACCATCATCACCACCATAATAGCCGAGGTCACGATAAGCATTGGCCAGAGATATGGCGTGATGGATTTAGCCTGCGCCTTTTTCCAAGCCAGCAATGGCGCTACCGGCATAAATATTAACATCAAGCCAAGTAAAGGCCCCACCGTTGCCTCAAAGAAAGGCGGGCCAACCGATATTCTTGCGCCATTAATCGCCTCAATAATAAGCGGATAAAGTGTTCCCACTAATACCGTCGCCGAGGTGACAACAAGCAGCAGATTATTGGCTTGAAGCGCTGTCTCACGGCTAATCAGGGCAGGGGGGTCTGTATCCTTATCACTATTATTATCACGGGCAAGCGTACCCGCGCGCCAGCCAAATAACAGCAATGGCACCCCAACAGCCACCAAAATAATAACCAATATCACCAGCCCCCGTGTCGGGTCATTGGTGAAGGCATGGACAGAGGTTAGCAAGCCTGACCGGACAATGAAGGTGCCGATTAAGCTCAGGCCAAAGGCCAGGATCGCCATCAGAACCGTCCAGCTGTGAAAGAGGTTGCGTTTTTCCACAACATTGAGCGAATGGATAAGCGCCGTAGCCACCAGCCAAGGCATCAGCGACGCATTTTCAACAGGGTCCCAAAACCACCAGCCGCCCCAGCCTAGCTCATAATACGCCCACCAACTGCCCAGAGCGATACCAGCGGTCAAGGCCGACCACGCAATCAGCACCCACCGCCGCGCCAGCCTGGCCCAGAGCGCATCTGCACGGCCTTCAATAAGGGCGGCAACAGCAAAGGCAAAGCCAACAGATAACCCAACATATCCCAGATAAAGCATTGGCGGATGAAAGGCGAGTCCAGGGTCTTGCAGGATAGGGTTAAGCCCGTTGCCATCATCAGGTAATGCGGTTAGCCGCTCGAAAGGATTAGATGTGAAAAGGATCAGCCCAATAAAAGCTATGACAATCATGCCTTGGACAGATAAGGCATAGTTCATGGTTAATTGGCCGTCTTGCAATGTTTTCAGCCGTAATGCCATTAACGCGCCAAATAAGGTTAAAATTAGCACCCATAGCAATAATGAGCCTTCATGATTGCCCCAGACACCAGAGACTTTATAAAGCAGTGGTTTTAATGAATGGGAATGTGATGCCACCAGAGCCACAGAAAAATCAGACTGAATAAAGGCGATGGTTAGAATGATAAAGCTAGCCGCCACCATGACAAAGGTCAGATGCGCCGATACGCGCCCAAGCTGAATAGCGCCTAAGTCACCGGTTCTGCCAGCCCGAAAAAGCATAATGCTTTGGATCATGGCGAGCGCGAAAGCCAGGCTCAGGGCAAAGTGACCAATTTCAGTGAGATGAAGCACTATTCCTGCCCTTTCCAGACGCCCTGATCTTTCAGCATGTCAGCAACCTCAGCAGGCATATACGTTTCATCATGTTTCGCCAGCACGCTATTCGCACGGAAAATATCAGCATCCAAAACACCTTCGGTAACAACGCCCTGGCCTTCCCGAAACAGATCAGGCAACACCCCAGCATAAACAACATTCATACTGCTCGTTCCATCTGTAATGGTGAAGCCTATGCCATCGGCAAGCGTCGTCACGCTGTTTTCTGCAACTAATCCGCCAAGCCTGACAATCTGGCCTTGGCTGGCCTGATCACGAATATCAGAAGGACCATAGAAAAACACAACATGATCACGCAACGCCGTTAGCACCAACATAACCGCCAGCCCCAGCGCCGATACAACCATCAATAAAGCAATTCCGCGTTTAGCTTTTGGCGATAAATCACGCATCTTGATCGCTCTCAAATTGTTGGTCTTTGTTGGACCTGTTATCGGGGTGTTCCAGATCATCCAGTTTAATTCTGGCATATCGTGCCTGGCTTAAACTATGCCATGTAATGCCAACCAGAACAGCCACACCAATCCCCCATGATGACCAGACATAAAGCGCATATCCACCCATGCTGAAGAACTCGCTCATAACCATGACTTCCGCGCTTCCAGGTTGGTGATACGGCGTTGCATAATTAGCCTGCTCATCCGCAAAATAGTGATCGCAATAAACCAGCCCAACATAGCAAGCGCCATAACTAATAGCGGTTTTAGCATGGCTGGATCAATGCTGGGGCCGTCCAGTCTCAAGACGCTGCTGCCTTGATGTAAAGTGTTCCACCAATCCACCGAAAACTTGATGATGGGCAGATTAATAATGCCAACCAATAACAGCAGACAGGCGGGCTTACTGCCGCGTTCAGCTCTCTCAAAGCCATCAGCTAAGGCCATGTAGCCAAGATATAGGAAAAACAAGATTAGCATAGATGTTAGACGCGCATCCCATACCCACCATGTCCCCCACATAGGGCGACCCCAAAACGATCCTGTCAGCAAGGTGATGAAGGCAAAGCCTGCGCCTGGCAAGGCCATCGCGCGGGCGCCGATATCCGCCAGTGGATGCCGCCATACCAGATAGAAAACAGCCGCAACAGCCATTAAAATATAGGTTAGCATAGCCATCCATGCCGCTGGCACATGGATATACATGATGCGAACAGTCTCCCCTTGTTGATAATCAGCAGGCGAGGCAAAAAATGCCAGATAAAGCCCAAGCGTGAAGGCAATAAGCGAAACCAACACAACAACAGGCAGCAGCGCCGCAGAGATTTTCCGAAATCGTGTTGGATTAGCGAGATAATCAAACATGGACTTACCTTAATCTATCTAAAGACCCTAATCTATAAAAAGCCTTAATCTAACAAAGGCTCTTAATCTATTTACGGGCAAGTGGAAAGGCGGATGCGCTGACATGCCACAAGCCTTTTTATTCTTCAGAAAAGCGGATAGCCGCCGCGGTAACAGGTGGCGACAGAACCAGCAAAATTAGTGTCAGCGCCCCTAATAGCATCATATGTCCAGCCATATCGGCACCGCTTTGTAAGGCTGATATTCCAGCAACCCCAAAGATTAGCACAGGCATGGAAAGTGGTAGCACAATGATCGCGGTGAAAACTCCGCTTTGGCGTGAGCCAAGCACAAGTGCTGCCGCCATCGCGCCAATCATGACAAGGCATAACCCGCCGATAGCAAGAAAGCAAAGCATCATGGCTAGCCTGTCAAGGGCTAGACCGAACATGATACCAATAACCGGCGCGGCGAGGACTAAGGGCAGAATAATTATCAGCCAGGCAGCAATAATTTTTGCCAGCATAAGCATGGTCATGGGTGTCGGGCTGATCAGCATCTGCTCCAAGACGCCATCTTTGGCAATGCGCGAGAACAGCCGATCCATTTGCGGCAAGCTAGCCAGCATGACAGCAATCCAGATCATGACAGGAGCTATCCGTGCAAGCTCACCTTGATCAGCACCAAGCCCAAGCGGAATTAGCGTCGCCATCATGATAAAATAACTGAGGCCCGATAAAATATCACCCGGATAGCGCAAGCTGGCGCGAATATCCGCCATAATGACCGCCAGACAAGGGTTCAATATTGCCCTCATGACAATTCTCCTGACGGTGATGTGCCAAGCGTCAGAGTCATATCAGGTGTTAGCGGCATCGTGCCATGACCGCTAATCACCGCACTGCCGCCTTGGCTGCAATAAGACGTGATGATATCGCATAAGCGGCGCGCCGCATCATCATCCAGTGCGTTAAATGGCTCATCAATCAGCCATAGCCGATGGGTCATATCGGCGGCTAGCATCAATCTAGCTAAGGCCAGGCGGCGTTGCTGTCCGGCGGAAAGATGGCTGATCTGGCGCTCTGCCAAAGGCTTTATTCCTAGCGCATCAAGCGATGTCATTATCTTCTTTCGTATCTGCTCTGGTATCTTCTCTGGTATCTTCTCTGGGCTAGCTTCAATATTCATCAGGCTAGCCATCAGCCGAAGTGAGCTTATAACATTGAGATGTTCAACCCCAGCATTGCGGTGACCAACCAATAGCAATTGCCGCATCAGGGCGGCATGGTCAGCCGTATGCGGCACCCCATTGATCGCATATTGCCCATGACGTAACGGGATGAGCTTGGCTAAAGCCCGAAGAAGCGTTGTTTTGCCACTGCCATTTGCGCCCCGCAGAAATAATACCTGGCCTGCTTTAAGCTCAAGGTTCAGGCCTTGAATCAACAGCCCACCCTCACGGCTGATCGCAAGGTCATTAATAGCAAGACGTAGATCAATAGAAGGACCAATAGAAGGATGAATAGAAGGTGAAGTCATTTGCCAAAAATCATGAGGTAGGTGCGTCAAAATAGATGTTACCAGCATCATAGCATAACACCCTTATATGACATAATTTATGACATAGGTGGGGAAAAACATATGCCGCAGGTGAAAACTGCGACGTTGTGGGGTTTCTCAAGACCAATTCATTTGTTATAATGGGGTTTGACTGGTTCTCACGCGATGTGCGTATCGGGGCGCCCCCCGGCTAGCCGATTTATGATGCTGATAGTCCTTACTGCTTGATTGTAGCGGCAAGGATGCTTGCCTAAGATATGCGTATTGAGCGTATTGATACCCATATCAAAATCACAGCATGGCATGATCAGTTGAATAGGCGACACAAACCAACATGTTAACTTGAAGGGGCATAACATGAGAAAATCAGATACCAAACATACCAGTGTTTACCGTGATCAATCACGCCGACAGCTTGATGTTAATGGCGCAAGCTATGATTATTTCTCATTAGCGGCGCTTGAAGAACGCTTTCCTTCCATTGCAACAATGCCGTTTTCGCGCAAAGTTCTGCTGGAAAATCTGCTGCGTCACGAAGATGGGGATAGCGTCACCGCAGAAGCAATAGAAACGCTGGCCTCAATGCGTGATGGCGCGCAAGCGGCGCAAGAAATTGCCTATCGTCCGACGCGGGTATTAATGCAGGATTTCACAGGCGTGCCGGCGGTTGTTGATCTGGCGGCGATGCGCGATGCGATGGTTGCGCTTGGCGGTGATCCTGACCGGATTAATCCGCTATCCCCGGTTGATCTGGTCATTGACCATTCGGTGATGGTTGATCACTTTGGTGATGCTGATGCTTTTGGCCGCAACGTCAATCTGGAAATGGAGCGCAATAAAGAACGCTATACCTTTCTGCGTTGGGGTAGCCAAGCTTTTGAAAACTTCCGCGTTGTGCCGCCGGGGACCGGGATTTGCCATCAGGTCAATGTTGAATATCTGGCGAAAGTGGTCTGGACAAATGAGCAAGATGGCAAGCGTCTAGCCTATCCTGACACCTGCGTCGGCACCGATAGCCACACAACTATGGTTGGCGGAATGGCGGTGCTGGGCTGGGGTGTTGGCGGTATTGAGGCTGAGGCGGCTATGCTCGGTCAGCCGATTTCCATGCTTGTACCCGAAGTCATCGGGATGCGGCTAACGGGTAAAATGAAAGATGGCGTCACTGCCACTGATTTGGTTCTGCGGATTACCGAAATGCTGCGCCAGAAAGGCGTTGTCGGCAAGTTTGTTGAGTTTTTTGGCAATGGGCTGGATCAGCTGTCCTTGGCTGATCGGGCGACGATATCCAATATGGCGCCTGAATATGGGGCGACATGCGGGTTTTTCCCGATTGATGCGGAAACTATCAATTATCTGAAATTGACGGCAAGAGACGCGGATAATATTGCGCTGGTTGAAGCCTATGCCAAGGCTCAGGGGATGTGGCGAGAAACGGGTATGGCTGACCCTGTCTTCACGGATATGCTAGACCTTGATCTGGATAGTATCGTGCCATCACTTGCTGGCCCTAAACGGCCGCAGGATCGCGTGGCGCTAACCGATGCGGCGGCGTCAATTACCAAAGCCATTGCGGATGCTGGCAATGCTGCTCCGAGAACGGTTGCTGTTCCTAATCAGGATTTTGAGCTGACCGAAGGCGATATCGCGATTGCTGCGATTACCTCATGCACAAATACCTCAAACCCATCGGTGTTGGTGGCGGCAGGATTGGCGGCGCGGGCGGCGCATGAACGCGGCTTGACGGTTAAGCCTTGGGTGAAAACATCTCTCGCACCGGGCAGCCAGGTGGTCACGGACTATCTGAACGCGGCTGGGCTTCAAGATGATCTTGATGCGCTCGGCTTTAATCTGGTGGGTTATGGCTGTACGACTTGTATCGGTAACTCCGGTCCCTTGCCGACGGACATCTCAACAGCGATTAATGAAAATGATATGGTGGTTGCGTCAGTTCTGTCGGGTAACCGTAACTTTGAGGGCAGGGTTAGTCCTGATGTTATTGCCAATTATCTGGCCAGCCCGCCTTTGGTTGTGGCTTACGCGCTGGCAGGGCATATGCGCCTGGACATCACCAAAGATGCGCTTGGCACGGATAAACATGGTGAGCCTGTTTATCTGAAAGATATCTGGCCTGATAACGCGACCATCAAATCGGTCATGGAAGCGGTGGTGACGCCGGAAATGTTTGCCAACCGTTATGGTAATGTCTTTGCTGGAACAGAGGAATGGCGTGCGATTGAAGCCCCAACCAGTCAGACTTTTGATTGGGATGATAGCTCAACCTATGTTCGCAATCCGCCGTATTTTGAAGGCATGACCATGGCGGTTGACCCGGACAGGGTGAAGAATATCACGGGCGCCAGATTGCTGGCCAAGTTGGGCGATTCGATCACAACAGATCATATCTCACCGGCGGGCAGTATTCGCCGTGACAGCCCAGCTGGCGATTATCTGGGCCAGTATCAGGTGATGCCCGTGGATTTCAATTCCTATGGGTCACGCCGCGGTAATCATGAGGTGATGATGCGAGGGACTTTTGCCAATATCCGTCTCCGCAATGAACTTGCCCCGGGGACAACTGGCGGTATGACGCGGATGCCTGATGGTAAGGAATTGCCAATATATGATGCGGCGATGCATTTTGACGCTGATAATGTGCCGTTGATTGTCATGGGTGGCAAGGAATATGGCACAGGGTCTAGCCGTGACTGGGCGGCAAAAGGCACCGCCTTATTAGGCATTGAGGCGGTCATAGTTGAGAGCTTTGAGCGTATTCACCGCTCGAACCTGATTGGTATGGGTGTTCTGCCCCTGCAATTCATGGATGGCACGAGCAAAGAAACGCTAGGCATTACCGGTGATGAAATCTTTGATGTCATTGGCTTGGATGATGGTGTGTCGGCGAAGATGACGGTGACGCTGGTTATCCACCGCAAGGATGGCAGTACCGAAGACGTGCCGTTGCTATGCCGCATTGATACCGAAGGTGAGGCAGAATATTACCGCAATGGCGGCATCCTGCCTTATGTGTTGCGTAGTCTGGCCGCGTAATGTTTGCTCGCGTGCTGGCGCGGTAAAATCTGTGTTGTAATCACAATTTATATCCCTCACTTGCATTCTGTCAGGTGAGGGTTTTTTTTCATCTGTTAACGGTTTGTTAAGGTCTGCTGTGTATTCTGTTTCATAATCTGTAAGCTTTGAAATGATAAAAAGGTATAAAGGGGGGCTTATGTTAACTAGACAATATCTGAAGGAAATTGTTGTCGAGGCCATTAAGGCAAATGGTGGTCAGTCAACCTATGTTCAAATTGCGCAGTATATTTGGCAACATTATGAGCCTAAATTAAGAGAGTCAGGTGATTTATTTTTCACATGGCAATATGATATTCGATGGGCTGTTCCGACTCTTAGAAAATCAGGTATTTTAGAAAAGCATGATAAAAATAGTGGTGCTAAGAAGTCGGTCATTAAGCTTTCTAAGGATCAATTGTGAGTTGGCTTTTGTTCAGTGATGAAAGCGGTCATGATCATCAGAATACTCCTTTAGAAGTTCGTGGTGGTATCGCTATTCGTTCAAATAAGATTTGGGACTTTGTTCAAGCCTATGAAAATGCTGAAAATGAGTGTTTTGGGGTTAAACTTTCTGATTATAAGATCGAAGTAAAAGGTTCCAAGCTTTTGAAGCATAATAAATTCAAATGGGCTAACCAAGAGCGGGTTTTAAACGAAAATGAACGACAAAATGGAGTAAAGAGATTTTTATCAAAAAAATCTGATACTTTATATAGACCTTCAAGAAGAGATTTTACTGCTTATGGGCAAGCCAGTTTAATGATGGTTGATCGTATTTTTGACTTGCTTGATAAATATGAGGCCAAAATATTTGCATCATGTATCCCGCGCGATGTTAAACAACCAAAAAATTTTCAATTTTTGGATTTTCTAAGGAAAGATCATGTTTTTCTTCAGGAAAGGTTTTTTTGGTTTCTGGAAGCGCAAAAAGAGCCAGGACTTTTCATAATGGATCAGACCGAAGTAAATGATGATAAAAGATATATAAAACGCCTGCACAATTATTACACGAAAACCAGAAATGGAAAAAAAAGAGCAAAATGGATAGTTTCCTCACCAATATTTGTAGATTCAGCTCTTTCTCCTTGTATTCAGGCAGCAGATATATGCCTTTACTGTATAAATTGGGGGTTTAGAAGGGAAGAATGGAATTTTCGGGGTAATAGCAGAGAAGATATTCACAACCGATATGCAGGACGATGTGGAAAAATTCAGTTTTCAGGAGATATGTTACATGAGGATGGGCCAAAGAAAGGGTTCGGGATAATCTTTGTTCCTAATCCATATATAGCCAGCTCTAGAGAGAGATAAGTCAGCAATGAATAGGTGAACTCGATAACGTGAGCAAAATTTAGGTAATAAAAAAGAGGTAAAGCCCTATGCAACCGCTATTTATGACCGAAATTATAGAGCCGTCCACAGGCCGAACCTCCAGAAAAAATGTTAAGCACTTAAAGATTTAAGTCAAGTTGTATTTTTCGTGGTCAACATTAAAGCCTTCATAATTGGCACATCTCTGCCCTTATGGCTTTTCAGATGGCGTGTAATCAGGCATAATTCGTTATATTATCTGTCTTTGAGTTACTCACCATGACGTCTATGCATCCTACCCCCATTGCTGTGCTGGGGCCCACCAACACTGGCAAGACGCATTATGCTATGGAACGCATGTATGGCCATGCTTCTGGAATGATTGGCTTCCCGTTACGGCTATTGGCGCGTGAAAATTATGATCGGGCGGTGGCAAGGCTGGGCGCTGATAAAGTTGCGCTGATCACAGGTGAAGAAAAGATTATCCCTGAAAAGGCAACCTATTTTCTCTGCACGGTTGAGGCAATGCCGCTAGATCGGCATGTCGCCTTCATGGCGATTGATGAGGTGCAGCTCGCCGCCGACCCTGAACGCGGTCATATCTTCACAGATCGTATTCTCAATGCGCGAGGTTATCAGGAAACCCTGCTGTTAGGGGCGGAGACAATCCGCCGTGTCCTTGAAGCGCTCTATCCGGGGATTGAGATTATTATCCGCAAACGCATGTCACGCCTCAACTGGTCAGGTCAGAAAAAGGTGACGCGCTTGCCCAGACGGTCTGCTGTTGTCGTTTTTAGCATGGCAGAAGTCTATCAATTGGCAGAGCTGATCAGGCGGCAACGTGGCGGCACAGCGATTGTCATGGGTGCGCTTAGCCCGCGTACGCGCAATGCTCAGGTTGAGATGTTTCAATCTGGCGAGGTTGATTACATGGTTGCCACCGACGCCATTGGCATGGGTCTGAATATGGATATTGATCATGTTGCGCTGGCGGGCAGTGCCAAGTTCGATGGCCGCCGAACCCGTGCCTTATCATCAGCTGAGCTGGCACAGATCGCTGGCCGTGCTGGTCGCCATACCAAAGACGGCACGTTCGGCATAACCGAAAACTGTTCGATGTTTGAGGATGAGGTGATTGCCGCTATTGAAGATCACCGCTTTCCGTTTCTAACTGGCGTTTACTGGCGCAATTCCAATCTTGATTTTCGCTCGCCAGATCATCTGTTGAGGAGCCTTGAGGCACCGCCTGATCATGCCATGCTAACGCGCAAAGGTGATGCTGAGGATCATTTGACTTTGCTCAATTTGCTTGAGCTGGAAGATGTGCGTGTCATGGCGCATGGCCAGAAAAATGTTGAACTGCTCTATGAAATCGCGCGCGTGCCGGATTTTCAGAACACCTACACAGACAGCCATATGACCATGTTGGCGCGGATGTATAGCCATCTCGTCAGGGGTGAGAGCTTGCCGACAGATTGGGTCGCATCCCAGATCACCCGCCTTGATCGCATTGATGGTGATATAGATACTATTATGACACGACTTGCTCATATTCGCACATGGACTTATATTACACATCGTTCGGCTTGGATTGGATCTTCTGTTGAGCCTCTGGTTGATGGAAGCAAGTCATGGCAAGAAGAAGCTAAACATATCGAAGATAAGCTTTCGGATTGTCTGCATACTAATCTAACGCAACGATTTGTGGATAGACGAGCGGCAATCTTGTCGCGTAGATTGAAGGATAATGACCAGTTGGTTTGTGCAATTAGAACAGATGGCACTGTTTTAGTCGAAGGCGAGGAGGTGGGACACCTTGACGGGTTCACATTTACCCCTTCGTTTTCAGACGGCGATATCGAAAAGCCGATTATTGCTGCTGCTAGAAAAGGCCTAACAGATGAGATCCGCCGCCGTGTTCAGGCGGTAGTAGCAAGTGCAGATCCGGCCTTTCATTTGAATAGTAAAGGTCAAATTATCTGGCGCGAGTCTGTTATTGGCACACTCGGCAAAGGCAATTCCATTGATCAGCCGAAGGCAGATGCCAAGCCAAGCCAGATGCTTGAGGGCGATCAGCTGAAATTAGTGTCAGATCGGCTCACCCGATTCGCCGCAGATATGCCGAAGCATCGGCTGGAAAAGCTCTACGGCCTGCTCA
>MDTB01160562.1_pt1 | contig 21051 bp, 24 predicted proteins | sample 811161 | NCBI WGS metagenome assembly MDTB01 (sample SAMN05326650, study PRJNA326480) | marine metagenome | isolation source: seawater | place: Mediterranean Sea | collected 2009
AAGGATAGGCGATAGAGATCCACAACTTTGGAACATAGCGGCCGATTATGCTGTGAATCAAATACTTAAAGATTCAGGCATTGGAGAAATGCCCACAGGCAAAAAAGGTGAGAACAAAGGATTCCAAGATGAAAAATACAAAGATTGGCCAGCAGAACGAATATACGATGACCTTTACAAACAGGCCAAAAAGAATGGAAAAAAATCATTAGAAAAATCCGGCGAACTTATGGACGAACATGTTGATTGGGGTAAAGGTGACGGTGCAGGAGAAGGTAAAGGTAAGGATAAAAAAGGTGGCAAGAGTAGTAGGCCTGTTTACACAAAAGAAGAATTAAAAAAGATTAGAGATGAAATCAAAGAAGCAATGGTAAGTGCGGCACAATCTACAGGGGCAGGTAGTTTACCTGGTGCATTACAAAGGCTAGTATCTGATTTGACAGAACCAAAAATGGATTGGAGAGAAATATTACAGCAACAAATAATGAGTACAATGAAGTCTGATTATACATGGATGAGACCTAGTAGGAAGTCTTGGCATACTAGTGCTATTTTACCAGGCCAAAACAACGATGAAATGATTGATATATGTTTGGCCCTAGATGCATCTGGTAGTATAAGCAACGAACAGTGTACAGAATTTTTGACAGAAGTAAAAAACATAATGGATCAATATAAAGACTTTAGAATACATTTATGGACTTTTGACACTGAAGTTTTTAATCCAAAAGTGTTTACACCAGATAATGCAGAAGAACTTTTAGAATACAAACTAGGATCTGGTGGTGGAACAGAGTTTGAATGTAACTGGGAATATATGAAAAATGAAGGTATAGAGCCTAAAAAATTTGTTATGTTCACAGATGGTTGGCCATTTAACAGTTGGGGTGACGAACACTACTGTGACACAATATTTCTTATCAACAATCCATATGAAAGAAACATAGAAGCACCGTTTGGGATGACCGTTCAATATGAGGATTAATCCATTAAATTTTTTCAACCGAGAACTAAATTTTTTACCAGATCATTTTGTTAATACTTTGGTAAGAGTTCACGATTATGATGTTGAAAGAATGCGTAAATGGATATATCAAAATTGCCGTGGTAGATATAGTATTACCAAAGATGTACAGATGACTGGTAATCAAACTAGAAATGTCACTGTGATTGGCTTTGAAGAACCTGGTGATCTTACATTGTTCGCTTTGTCAGGAATAGCCCAAAACAATCAAAATTAGTCGTTGCAGTAGATAATTAATTTTAGTATAATATGCGTATATTATATTAATTGCAATTAATAGGAGAAAAAATGGCAAGCGAAGAAACTAAAAAAGCAGAACCAGTGGAAAAGGCGACGGCCCAACCCGAGGCACCTGCTCAAGATCCAAATGCTTTATCACTTGGAGACTTGAAAAACTTATCAACTATTTTAGATGTTGCTTCACAAAGAGGTGCGTTTAAGGCCGCGGAGATGGCTAATGTTGGTTTTCTATATAACAAATTGACTTCATTTTTAACAAAAATTGAAAGTCAACCACAAGCGGCTCCAGCTAGTGATCAAACAATCACACCAGCACCAGCAAGCATGGAAAGTAAACAAGGATAACACTATGGCAAATCTAATGAATCTAAACCAAAGCATGGCAATGGGTCCAGATGCAGGAAACCAAGAAGGAGCAGTACAAAGAAATTTTTACAAACACGTTGGTGAACTTGCAGATGCATCAAAAGCAAAAGTGGTTGTGGTATTCAGAGTGGTACCAGGTGAACCAAATAATTGCTTGGTTGTAGGGACAAAGTTTTTATCAGATGTATATCATAACGGACTGATGAAGGCTGTTGAATCCGAAGGCGGACAAGCGGCAGAGGAACTTGGTTCATATCTAGCCAGACAAACATTCGCGGACGGAACTAACATGTTAGCTGTGTTGAACAACGACAATTATATTAAAAAGTTCAAGACCAAAGACATTGTTATGACTTATGGACCTACTGCTGAAGGTAGGATTACTCTTAATAAGTTGAACGAAATGATAGCAAAAGAAAAAGGTGTCAAAGTAAGTGACTTGGCAGTTGTAGATGATGCACCAAAAACACCAGCAACTGAAAATAAAACAGATGCCAAAAAAACTGCCACCAAAAAATAGTAATTGGTTGCAACTTACAAAAGATTTTGTAAAAGAATGGCCGGAAGTTTTGGAGGGACTACACTTCCAAAATCTCCCGGTCAAGTATCTTGAATATGTCAATATAAGTCTTAAAAATAATATTACTATACATTATAATATCAAAAAAGAGCTAAGAATAAAAAAGCAAGATACAGTTGCTAAATTTCTTAAAAAAACTATCCAAATAAATTATCAAAAAATAAAAAGCATAGACCTTAAATTTGATATTCCAACTTTGAAAAAAGATATGGAATCAAAAACAACTGCAATATTACAAAAAACTTTTAATAGTAATTAAGAGTATTTTTTATGATAGTACTGGTTTAACCAATCTAGCTCAAAACTTAATTTTAAAGCAGTAATGTTATCTTTGTTTTGATTAAAATACTGCATTGCATCAGTGGCACCGTTCAATACAGATTCTGCATGATCTCCTACTCCAATAGTACACCATTTCTTAAGCCTGTATTTTGATTCTACAGTAGGTGACATTTGTAATAATTTTAGCACTTCTCTAAAAGTTGTACGCCATGCCATTTTAGCTGTCTGGTTAAAATGATTAATTGAACTTAAAATTGGAACATGATCGTGTGGTGCTGAAAGTGTGAAGTCTAATCCAGGTTTAACAGTTTTAATTACTAACTCTTTATTGTACAACAGCACTGCACCATGTCCGTACTCAAGGCCGTTTACAGGATTACGAGCGTTAAAAATATAGTGACATGGATTTTTTAATCTGTCCGGTTGATATGTGAAATTAAATGTATCAACTATTTCATGCTTTGGAGTTACAAAAAAGAAATAGTCTGTATTACTCATCTGTGCGGCTGTAATATAAGCTAATGCTCTTGACCCAATACCTTTACACCATTTTGCTCGAGGAAACTTACTATGTAAATTTTTAAACTGTACTTCAGCATTTGGTTCATCATAGGATAAAAATATAATGTCCATGTCTTTAACTTTATAGTCCAATGGATAATTTACATGGCGTTCAATATCATAAAACTGTTTAATGTTGTCTACATGCGGTACCAGCATAATATCTTTTGTTTTACCCCATGAATATAGTTTTACGTCTTCCCAAAAACTTGGAAAAAAATTAGGAATTAATTTTTCATCCAGTGTACTGTTAACAAGCCACTTATAATAATTTAGCTTATCTGAATTATATGCGGTGTATGGATTACCTAGTTTAAATGATGTCTTTGGTATCCAGTTTTGAAACAGATTATTGTGTGGATGATAATTTATATCTTTGTAATCTCTTAGGTAGTCAAGGTTGTCTAATTGTTTTTTAAAAGCTTGTGTAGGTATTAAAAAAACATTGCCTTCTGTGTTTGTACCGCCTAAAGGATGTGTATTGTACCATACGTGAATTTGATGCTTTTCATGTTGTTCTGGAATATAATCGAGATCCATAGTATTGATATTCATAAAGTTTGCAAAAAACCAAAAGTATTCGGTCTTTACATCATCGATTATAGACTTCAATATTTTTAGATAACTTCCTGTAAAAGGCACTATTCTAGTGTTAGCAAATGGTGACGGGTTGTTTTTTGTATTTTTAAATCTTACTTGAATACTGTCGAAGCCATTCATAATAGTTTTTTAGTCCTTTGTCTAAGGTTGTCTTAGGCTGATAGCCCAGTAGATCTTTAGCCCTAGCAATATCTAGTGTTCCACGAAGAGGATAAAGATCATGTGTGCCTGTATCCTCAATATCAGATTCACTTGTTGTAATGCCAATAATTTTTTCTGCCAAAGATGCTAAACTAGTTGCATTACCATTTGTAATATTGAAACTTACATTTGATACTTGCGATAATGCCGCTTTAATAATTCCATCTGCCGCGTCTTCTATGTATGTAAAGTCAACTTTATTTTTACCGTTATGTAAAGTGATTGTTTCATTTTTCATTGCTTTTTCAAAAAATTTACTGACCACCCTATCAGGAAGATCGCCAGGCCCGTACACTCCAGATGGGCGAACTACAGCATAATTGAGACCTTCACGTTTAGCAAACAATTTTGTTAATCTCTCTCCAGTCAGTTTAGCTTCCCCGTAAATATTAATTGGTTTTGTTTTTGAATCTTCTTTTGCGCCGTCTTTGAAATCTCCATAAACCATACTGCTACTAACATAGACTATTTTTTGTACTCCAAATTTTGCACAATGCCATAATACATTTGTTGTAGTATCTACAACTTTAGGCACTCCATTAATTGGATCATTTTCAACAATTTTAGCACGAGGATATGTTGCAAGATGAATCACAATGTCAGGATGATATGAAAATGCTTTAAGACATGTACCTCTATCTAGTATATCGCCGTATACAAAGCTAACATTCTCTCGGTTCCAATTCATTTGTCGCCATTCAAAGAGCTTTTGTAATTCTTGTTTATGCAGTAAACCATATGTGTCGTGATTATCGACTATAGTAATTGAATGATCCTGTGACAGTATTTCTACAATCTTTGAACCAATAAATCCTTTGCCGCCTGTAATTAATATTTTCATCTTCTACCAACTCGTTGCATGTTCAATACTCCATTTATTAGAATTACATTTTTCACCACACTCTTGTGGCGCATCTCCAAACGGCATGTCTAAAAATAATTTTTTCCACATTGCATCGTCCATTACTTCACCTAGTGTTCTAGATGTATCAATATAATTGAAGATATTTTTATTATGATCATAACGTAAGCCTGTCCAACAACACGGGTAAAACTTGCCTTCGGCATTTAAGTAAAGGCCTTTGTTACCAATCATACATAAAGGAACTATAGATTTATTCTCAATATCTTCGTTGTTATATCGGTCCAAAAATATTGGATGTGTTTTATCTATCCAAATTTTATTTGTAAATTTTTTAATCGTTCTAGTAAATCTACCTGTTGCAATATATTTGTCACTTGGTTGCAAAGGATCTTCAGCAGGATATGATTTGTAATTTTTCCCAAACTTTGTACTCAAAGTAAGTTGGAATTGATCAAATCCTAAACTTTTTGCCATTTCCTGCATGTGTTCCAGTTTGTCTTCATTAAATTTAAAAGCTATCGCCGCCCATGTTTTGTATACACTACTACTTTCCATTTCTTCAATGCCTTGCATGATACTATTCCAATTACAATTGACTCTATATAGATTATTCGACTCTTGATCCCATCCATCTAAACTAAAATGAATATGATCTTTTTCATCTAATATATCAGCTAGTTGTTTCCACCAAGTTCTTGTTTTATAAGAACCATTTGTTATTATCAAAAATTGCACTTTGTTGTTTTCACTTCTTAACCAACTTAGAATAGATAAAAAATCCTTTGCATAAATTGGATCTCCATCGTCTCCACAAAATGTAATTTTTCTAACATCCGACAAAAGTTTACTTTTAAAATTTTCTTTAAACCAATTTAAACTTAAATCCTTATTTGTTAATCCTTCTGGTACTTCCTGACGAGAACACCTTGGACACTTTAAACTACATTTTGAACATAATTCTATGTGCCAGTGTTCTAATGGCCATTTGTTTATATTTTTCATCCCAATACATTCACACCATATTTTTTGGTAAATGCTTTACCATCATTTCTATCATTTACTATTGGCTGTCCCTTTATATTCAAACTGGTGTTTAAAAGTATAGGGCAACCTGTCTGTTTTTTCCATTCTGTCAGCAGTGCATGAAACCCTGGATTATCGCTTTTACGCACCGTTTGAACCCTACTTGTGTTATCGTAGTGTATTATGGCAGGAAAGTCTTTACCATGCGTACACGCCGCTGTATATTGCATATAAGGGGTGTTTTTAACACCACTAGGTAGGGTAAAATAGTCGTTTACATCTTCTTCTAATATAGCTGGCGCAAAGGGTCTAAACTTCTGCCTTTTCTTTATTCCATTTACCAAGTCTTTGATTTCTGGGCCACGTGGATCTGCTAATAATGATCTATTACCAAGTGCTCTTGGTCCAAATTCAGCTCTACCACTTGCAACTCCCACCATCTTATTTTCTTTCAATTCCTTTATTAAACTGTCTACTGGGTACTCGCCATCGATGTTATGACCTAAGAAAGGATTCTTCCACTGTAAATGTTGTTTTTCGTTTGCGGCTATACAACCAATAGATGACCCTGCGTCACCAGGATTAGGAATAATCCATACATTATCAAATAAATCAAGATTGGCAAGCACTCTATTGGCCGCACAGTTTAAAGCTACTCCGCCAGCATAGACTAAATTACGTGATCCATACTTACTGGCTCTTTGCCATAGTGAAGCCAAACATTCTTCTGTTACTGCCTGTATACTTGCGGCTATGTCCATTACATCTGCTTCCGGATGCCAATCACCTATACCCTTGTGTAAATTTTTTTTAAGTTGAAATGGAGATTGTTCTACAAAGTCATTATAAATTTCATTTTTATATTTTGGTTTTCCATATGCAGCCATGCCCATTAAAATATATTCTTCTTCAGCAGGCTTGAGACCACATCGATGAGTAAATGCAGAATATAGTATTCCTATGCTATGCGGATACTTGATAGTTTCTTTTCTTTCTATCCATACTTTTTCCGCGGTTGAAATACTTACTGTATCCCATTCGCCAATTGCATCAACTGTCAATATTGTTGCTTCGTTAAACGGCGAAGTAAAATATCCTGCCGCGGCATGACTATCATGATGCTTCACATATTCGTCAATCTTTATTCCAAAGTGTTCTAGATGCCAGCTTGGTAACTCAGTGTAACTAAAAGCGGTACCATATTGGCCTGCATAAAATTGCCTAGTTTTTTTCAGCCAAGGTTTTTCATAGTACACAACTTTCTTAAACGGACCATATGTCATGGCCTCATTTACAATTGCTTGGTTCAGATAGTGATCATTTTTAATTTTAGAATATCTTTCGGCATGTGCGGCCCATAGTATTTTGCCTATTCCGTCCTTAATTTCTACCACTGCCATTGCGGCATCGTGATTCATACAATTTATACCTAATATTCTCATTTGCCAAATTCCCAACCTAAAACTAGGCCAATGTTTTCTTGTCCTTGGTATTTTTCATAGGCAGGTGAAATAAAAAAATTATTTTTTTTGTATCTTATCATTGGTACTACCTTACTAGTCGTGTATCCATTAACTAATCCAATTTCTAAAAATCCAGAATTAACCTGTATATGCTTTCCAATGTAAGCACTAAAATTATCTTCAGAATTATAGTAAACGCCTGCGATTGAATTTTTTACTGTGCATCTTGCGTGTGGATGTACTTGATTGTATTCAGCTTCCAGACCAACGTGTAGTGATATTGCCAAAAACAGTCCTATACAGCTCATATTAATCTAATTTGTTTTAATTTGTAAGCTTGCACCTTTTTATACCACATTAGTCTAAATTCTTGGTTTTCAGCATTTCTAAACGCTGTCATTAGATTCCATAACACTTTGTCTATTTCTTGCATAACTTTATTTGTAAATAAATGGATCTTTTTTCTTTAACTCTTTTAATCTTTTACGATAAGCTCTTTCCTGCTTAAATTTTTTGATTAAATTTTTTATCCAAGCGATCATCTTTTTCTCCTTAGGTTGGGGTTTAGTTGTTCAATTAGTCCAATATCAGATTCTAGTTGCTTAACCATTTTTTTGAAAGAATTAGTTCTTTGTAAACTATCATTAAGCTGTAATTTTAAATCTTGTATTTCCTTTTGTAATTTTGTCATTTGTTCCATATGTGTTTTTGGATTAATTGGATTTTTATCCATCTTAACTACTTTTATATCATCATTATTAATTTCATTCCATTTGTCTTGCATCAAGTGTACAGCATCTTCATGTGCTTTGTCTAGAGGGTGCGTTGTAGCTCTTTGATATTCATTTAACCAAGCCCACTGGTTAAAGCCCATCATCCTTTCGCCAAAACTAAACCAATTGGTAAAATCAAATTCATTATAAAGTTTAGTCATAAATTTGTCTTGATCTTTTTTATGATGTAAGTCGTTATAAAACAATGTGTTATCTGCAAGTGTAAAAAAATACGGAATTTTGTAATACTTTAGAATATTTTGTAACCAAATTATGGACTTCCAACTTAGATATGTTTCATGGTAATCATTTGCCGCATACTTGTATAGGCTTTCTGCAAATGGTTTTACATTTGCTTTTTTGGCATCATTAGTTTGCCTTGCCCAATCGTCAATCTGATGCTCGGATCCTTGTAGTTTTTTGTACACTTCACCCTTCATTGCTGATGTGCTCCATGGAGATATAGACGCCCACCTTGTATCTTCTAAGACTTTGTGCCGTGGCATAGCCCAATCATATCGTGATGTAAAAGTCCACATCACAGCCACTCTTATGGTATGTGGTTTATGATTCATTATTTCATTGAAAACTCTGCGGGCGATAGCACTGTTTCCAATACCTCCTTTAGCTGTGCATATATAATCATCCCATCCTGGCTTAATTTTATAAGCCCATGATTTTTTTGATGGGGTTTTTCCGTCCACATCGTCACTTAATTCATTTCCTAATGTGAAACTACAGCCACCAGTGATTAAAGTTTTTTTATCCATATATCTCCAACACATTATTTAAAAGTGGAAAAACTTGACCAAAATTTTCTTTCCTATAATTATCAGTTTGTAGGATTCTACGTTTTCTTTCATTTCTTATATCTGTTGAATCTCTATCAGCTGAATTCATATATCTAAGCGTGCCTGAAAAATCTTTTAAAGTATTGTATCTACTGTTCACAATATTTTTAATTTGCTTAGGCAAAGTTTGAATGTTAAAAACTTCTGGTTCAAAACAGGTGTTTACATAAAAAAATTTTGGGCAAAATTGTCTTACCCATAAATTTAATTTTGCCAAACTAAAAATATTAAAAATATTAATTGTTGAACAAATTTGAAATTCCATGTTATCTGGCTGATAAATTTTAAATTGATTAAGATTATAATTTACTTCTTTCCAATTTGCGCCGTATCTTTGATATTCAAACTGTTCGCCAACATCGTCAATACTGAATGCAATCTCAACACGTTTAAAATGACGCCATAAATCAAAAATTTCTCTTGATGGTAATTGTGTACCATTAGTGTTATAATGTATATCTTGCGAACTAGCGTAACCTTTCTCCACGCAATATTCTAAAATTTTAAAATGATTTTTTATCATAAATGGTTCGCCGCCTGTAAATTCAAAATATTTTGCATCTGCTAAATCATCCTTTACATCCTCGAAAAATTTAGGGTGTTTTTTTGGCCAACCGCCCTCTTTTAAATTTTTGCGTGCAACTGGGTTATCACCATAGTCAAGCTCTTCTTGTGCCCATTTGGAAGAACTCCAAGATCCGCATATGCGACATTTTAAATTACATACATTGCCTAACTTAAAATCAATAAATTGTAAAGTTGGCTCGCTGTTAGGAGTCCAATTTTCTAGTGTCTTACGCATTTTGTATATAGAATTCATGCGTTTAGATGTTTTGCCGGCATCTTCTTCTGCCCAACAATTTGAACATTCAGTCGGTCTTTGTCCGGCTCTAAATTTAGCTCGTAAGTTTTCCATATAAGGATTCTTTTGAATTTGCCGCAATCCTGTTTCATATACTTTAACATTAGGTACATTGCCTTTATATAAACAACAAGGCGATGCCCCGCCATTTACATCTATTTCTAGATGTGTCCAAGGTAAAGGACAAATATTAGATTTTATATATTTTTCCACCAATCCAGTATCCTTTTGTCTTTGCTTAAAATTTTTGTAATATCTTGTTTCCTAATTTTATCTAAATACATTTGTCTTAATTTTCCTCTTTTTGTAGGAGTAAAAGTTTCTCTAGTTTTTAAGTTTTTAATTACTTCTATTAACGCTCTCTGCTTTGTTGTAGCACGTGGTTCCATATACTCCAATGATTCATCAATAATTGTATGCAGTAATTTTTTAGGCAAAGCTAATGGACTTAGTATTTCATCATTACTAAAAGTGAACATTACTTTTGTAAGAACTTCTGTGTTAAGTTCTTGGCTTAAATCAAACATATTTTTAATTTCCAATAATCCAGGCATTGTAATTGTATAATCTAATCTCATCTGTCTTGGATTTGTAGACACAGATAATCCTTCTTTAAAATTTCGTAACCATTGTGTGTAATCCAATCCATCTCTTATGTATTCCGCAACCTCGCCTGTGCCATCCATCGATGCACAAACTTGCCAATCATTAAAGTAGCTTAGTAAATCAAATAAATTAGATTTTTGGAAAGATGTCCTGCTTAAATTTGTATTGTATCTTACATATACTTCATCTGCAAAACCTAGCTCGATTATCCTTTCCATTGCTTTCCAATGCATATCCCACATTAACGGCTCTCCTCCGCACCAATATATTTCACGGACCTGTTTTGTTTCAATAGCATCTACAAATTCTTCAACCACTTGTTTGTCTTGAAATGTTTTAATTTGTTCTCGTAGTGGTGAGGCCATCCAAGGTTGTGATTCTTTGCTCCAAGTTTTATGTTTTCGAGATTCTGCTTCCCAACTTGAACTCAGCATATCTCCACACATTCTACATTTAAAATTACAAAGATTGTTAAACCTATAATCAAAACTTATAGTAGGCATTGTGGTTGCACCCGTGAGATCTGTTTTTTCAAAAGCTTCGTCTATCCTGTTCGAAAATAATTTATTCCAATATGATCGGTAAACATCTGTGTTTAAAAGTTTATGATCACATACCTCACACTCTGGCAACTTTTCGCCTGCTAACATTCGTAATCTTACTGATTTCATATGAGGAGAATTCCAATGTTCTTTCAATGTCATAGGTTTATATTTTTTAGCATTATTATCTGTGTCAATGTATTGCTTAAAACTTTGGGCAGGTTCTCTTGATGCACAGCACATACGTCTCTCTGTCTGTGGAGAAAGATATGTGTGTGTCCATGGAGCCATACAAAAAGTTTTGTTGCCCTCATTTGGTTTAATTTTTTTCATATTCCTCAAATAATTGTTTCCATTCAGGAAACACATCAGTAAAATTTTCATTTCTAATTTTGTCGTATTTTCTAGTTTCCTCAACAAATGTTGGCATATGGCGAGACATATCTTTTTTGTTCATCCAGTCTAGTGCTGATACAAATCCTTTTGTTGCACGTGTCAAATGATCCTTTGCTTTTAACCATTTCATATGCTCTTCATATTTTTCTGTCACTTTATTTTTATATTTTTGCGGTAGTAAATCCATACGTTGCCATAACGGATATTGTAATAGGTTAAAGTTAAAATCTTGTGGCTTTATTAATTCTTGTTCTACCCAACTTTTATGAAAATCAGGCACGTGTAGGGCATTAGACAAGCCTACAGTTGAACTAATATAAAAATCAACTTGCGGACAAACTTCAAGCATACGTTTTCTATTTGCCACTGTCTCTTCCCATACTGTGCCTTTACGCATTAATTCTGCTCGCGATCCTTCTGCATCTAAACTTGCTCCGATTGAAACAGAATCAAATTTGTTCCATAGTTCAAATATGTCTGTCCCTTTGAATTTTGATTTACTAAAGTTTGTATTATAAATTAATCTTACGTGATACATTTTTCTTTTATCTAATTCTTTTAAAATTCGTAAGTGTTCTTCCATAATAATTGGTTCCCCGCCAGCAAAATAAAACTGTTCAACATGATCAAACTGTTTCAACAGTTGTTCCCATATATCATTACTATCTCTACCCGCTTTCATTATTTTTGCATGATTGGGCGGTGCACCTGTAAGTTTTTTATGATCTTCATACCAATTTGAACTAAACCAAGTGCCACAACTTCTGCAAGCCATATTACACAAGTTAGAAAAACGTATGTCCCAATACTTTATTATAAAGTCGGCTGTGCCGTCAGGCTTTGTAGATTCGGTCATGTTTATGTTATGTCCAAAATGCTTATTGGAACTTAAACGTAGGGAAAAGAAACCAGAATCTTCTTGATCATAACATTTGAAACATTCTCTAGACTTTTTATTATTCAGCATATTAAGGCGTATCTGTTTCATTTTTGGTCCATTGAATACTTCCTCCATAGAATTTTTATTCACATTACCAACTGGCAATTTATCTAATGCAAAACAACAGGGATAAGCCCTACCATCTGGAAATGCATGCAGATGCATCCAGGGTAACATGCAAAACGACTTACTATCAATTAATAACTCCTTTTCCCTAGGCGTCATATCCTTAATCTTTAATTTTTCAGGCTCTTTGGCCCCGTACTCATATGCCACGATACCATTCTCCTATTATTGGAAAAGTCTTTTCAAAGTCTTTATCTCTACGTTTATCATATTGACTGTAAAATGTTTTAAAATCTTTTTGAAGTTTAGTTTGTTCTGCCGCACCGGCATGTGGAGTTTTAACAACGTCTAAATAATCTATCAATCTTTGTGTGTGATTTATTTCCATTTCTTCCAACCATTTCTTATTATTAATTAAGAACTTTTCAATATCTCCTTTAAATTTATTTCTTAGATCATCTGGCAAAATTAATGGAGATTGGAAACTAGGAAAGCGTAAAATATTAAGCGTGAAATTCAAAGGCGTCTTATATACACGATTTGTACAGTCTTTCAAGTAAACTAAAGTTTCTAAAAACTCAGATAGAGATTCTAAACATAATGCGTTAATTGTACACATGTTATGAATTTGCATTGGAACCTTATGGACCATGAAGTCAATAATATTTTTGTACCATTCAATATAATCTAAACCATCCCTAATATATTCTGCCCGTTTAAAAGTTGCTTCATTTGAAGTATACAATTCAAATCTATCAAAATTTTTTAATTTATCTTTAAACTTGTTCATAACTTTATCATTTGCACATAAGTTTGAATTAATTGCTAGTCGCATATTAGGATTCATTTTGTCTCCTTGCGTTTCTATCCAGTCTAATAATCTCCATAAATTAGGAGACATCATAGGTTCTCCACCTGTAATTCTAAGTTCATCTAAACTTTTGTGTAGATCAGTTTCCCACCATTTGTAAAATGCTTCAACATAAGGATTAGTTTCGTCTTTCTTATATGGTTCAGCAGATTCGTGACTATGAGTGAAGTGATTACGTCCATCTGAGGTAAGTCCTACATATGGGCCTTTTTGTTTTATATCGTTTGCCCATGTCGTGCTAAAAGCTGGATTGCAATACGAGCAAGCAAATTGACAAGTTCTATCAAAAGCAATCTCTAAAGTTTTCAAATTCCAATTGGCGTTTGGATCTGACTTAAATGCATCATCTAACGCATTGTTTGAGAATATTTTAGATTTATACACTCGATCACTAATTGCATCACGTCCAATATCTTCAATTTTCCAACAATACTCACAACCGGAAGGCCTTTCACCACATTGCATTTGTCTACGTTGTTCTTTTTTTTGAACTGTGTTGTGTATTGCACTGGGATTTGTTTTAATTTCTTCCAGATCAATCTTGTGGGGTAACGGATGGTGACAACTAGTAGTCATGCCACTACCTAACCATATTGTAGCATTGTACCATTTTGCTCCACAAAAACTGGCAGACTTTGTATCTAGTATTTGTTTCTTATAATCTAATTCGTTCATAAACTTTATCTGCCCATTGTTTGTTTTGTTCCACAGTCATATGATTTATTGTGCCAATTCCCCAGCCGTGTTTTTCACCTGCTGATTTACTGAATGTAAAGACACTTTCATCAATAAATTTACCAGAGGTCAATTTTATATTTGCATCTTTGCCTGCTGTTTCAAAAGGACGGAAACTCCACATCTGCACAATTTGTTTGTTTATTTTGGACAATACGTTTTGATCGTAGTGTTTTAAAGAATATTCATAGGCCATTTCGTCCTTGTCATAGTTGTGCAGATACTTCCAGTAATAATCTAATGCCTTGTACACATTAGGATCAACCCCTTCTAGTGGCTCTGTGTTGGCACTTAATATTAAACTAGGATGAAACAATCTATATGGTTCTGTCCAACAGAAAACACTATAATCTGGAACTATATTTTGTTTTATCCTTTGATTAAATTTAAAAAAATGTTGTCCAAATACTTCTGCCTGGCTCCCCCCAATTAACAACTTTGGCATTAAGTTTTGATGCCAACAACACACACCAACTTTCTGGTTCTCGACCTGCACAAAAACTATCTCCAAAATACCCTATTGTTTTCATAAATTTTTACACTCCATCCAAAATTCTTCCATTTCAGGAAATACATTTAAAAAATTTGTACCACGTCTACGATCGTGTTCGTTGAAAAATGCGTAAAAGTTCTTCTTTAATTTCGTGCTAGCGTCAGCGTTTTTTTTCCAATACGCAAGATTGCGTAGCATTTTTTGGATTTCAAAGTCTTTAAATATGTGTAGTCCTTTGTCCTCTCCAGAATTTTGTTGCATGTAAGCTATGTTGTCTTTGTGAATTTCTTGATATGCTTCTGGAAGCATTGTAATCTGTTGCCATTCAGGCTGACGTAGCAAAGGTATATCAAACCATACTCTTTGATAAGTTTTGCTATGACGTTTTCTCAGCTCTAAGATGCCTTCTAGTAACTTACGCATGCTTACAACACTAAGGTTATTGTAAGTGATAATAAATGTCACACTGTTTCTTTGTGGTATACGCTCCAAAAATTCATCCACGTTGTCCCACATACGATTAAACTCCAACCCAAAACGTATGTATTCTGCTTGTTTTGCCCATGCATCCACACTCACAAACTGCATCACATGTTCAACCTTTTCTTGCATACAGATAGTTTGCAACATGTTAAAGTATTTTGTTTTTAATTTGTTATTGGGTGGACACATGTTGCTGGTTATGTTCAAGTGTAAATCATCCTTGGGATGATCTATTATGTATTGAAACACTTTGTAAGTGTTATTATCCATCATAGGCTCTCCGCCTGTCATACGAAAGTGCTTAAGATTTTTATACAGTGTTGGCCACCATTTCCAAAATGCTGTCACATAAGGATTGTCTTCGCGGTTTGGTATTGGACGTTGCTTGCCCATAAAGTGTTCAGGAGCATTATGAGGAGGTGTGGTTGGAAACTCTCCATAACGCTCCGTCTCTTGTCCCCAGGTAGTGGAAAACTGTGGCGAACAGTAACTACACTTGAAATTACAAGCATGGTTAAAATTGACTTCCACGTACCTGGGTGTCCAACTTGTGGTCATTGGATTTTGTTTGATTGCTTCAAAGTCCTGCATGGCCCATGGCTCACCACTACGATAATGTCTATCTGACATTTCGCCTGTGTCCTCCATCTTCCAACAGTAGGAACAGCCATCTGGCCGTTCACCTTGTAGCATCTTAAATCGTTGATCTAGTTTTTCCGAAGTATTGTGTAGTGCGGCAGGATTTGTTTTTACCGCTTCTGCATCTATTTTATGTAAAGGTGGATGATAACAACTGTTTGTCAAACCTGTAGGCAAATGTAGTGATACCTGATTCCATTTGGCCAAACACATAGAAGGCGATACAGTGGCCAGTTTTGCTTTCGCAAGCTCGGCCTGTTGTTTATAATCACTGGTACTCACGGTCTTGCACTCCTTTGTTAATGTGTTGCGGCATCACAAACCTATAAAATCTACTGTCTGCCTCATCATATTCTGCTATTGGTATGTCTAATTGCTGACGCAAACTGTTTCCGAACATCAATAATTCTTCATCGACATTGCTGTGTGTAAGATCAGCAAAGTATTGGCCTAGTTCATCTAAATCGCTGACTTTGAAAAAGTTATTTCTATCTTCAATTACAGTGTAGAAACACCCCATTCTTGCACCTAACATGGCAAATTTTCCATTTTCTACGTCTGCTCCAATTGTACACCAAGTGCTGAGAATGTTTAAATTAGTACGCCATATAGTATTGAATTCTTTTGCAGTGATTGGCTTTCCTTTGTGGGTACTCATTTTAACACCTTCTCTGTATCCGGCAATAAAAGCTTGTCGTGACGTGGCATTTATTACAGTAGTTGAATAACAATTATGTAAATTTTCATGTGGCACTCCCCAACAAAAATCTATTTTGTTTTCGTCCGTTGTGCTGTTTTCGTGTGTATTCATTTGGAGGCATATATCTTTTGGCCAGCCTACTAGACCGCCATTACCGTATACAAGTCCATTTATATTGTTTCTTGCACGCCAACGATGTACTGCCTTTGGATTTGTTAAGTCAAAATTTAAACTTTCTAATAAAAAACTTTCGTCCAAAATATTATCACCGTCTACAGAAATAAAAAAATCTGTTGTTGCCACATTGGCTGCGGCTTTATGGGCAGAGTCAAAACCTTTTACTCCATCTACACGTTTCGCCCAAGGCACTTTACTTTTTAAATCAGCCCAATTGTGTTCCTTATTTGGCTCTTTGTAGCTTATGTAGACAAAATCAAGGTCACTTATTCTTACCTTTGCCATGTTTCACCTCCCTCAACAACTGCATTAGGCCAGTGTATATCATTGTCCAGAAAACAATAACCTTTAGTTGATTTTTTTAACACAGGATATGAAGCTTTGTAAACTGGTTTTGGTCTTAAAACAAATTCAGTTGCTGATTTCCACATGTATGCGTCTTCGCCATGTTGCATTACTTCTAATTTTTTTTCAAGTGTAACAACAACATTTTGCCCTTGTATTTTTACTGTATGCACCTTTGGCTTAGGTGGAACATATAAATTATTCAATTCTTTAAGAAAGTCTGACATTCAACTCCTTATCAAAATAATGCCACACACGTGACATCCGTTGTTCACCTAAATATAATTTGTTTTGCGATTCGTTAGGATACAAATAGTTGTTAATGTCTTTCACATGTTTTAGTCCGTGTATTGCAGGCTTATGGTGAACAAATTTGAACCAATCGTAATTAACTAAACTAAAATTGTAAGGATCAATAATTCTGTGTGCTAGAGCAAAAACTACATCTGTGCTTGGGTATGGATCATGACATGCAATTAATAAATCCTTTTTGACTATGTTCCAATTTGTTGCAATTGCTTTTGCAACATTAAAAAATTTTTGGGCTTCTTTGCTTTTACGAAAATACATTAAACCGTTGTAAATATTTGGCAGTTGGTTTTTAACAAACAGTTGCCTATATGTTTTATCGTGTACTATGTTATCTCTGTAGTCTCTACAATGCACACTGAAGACCAAATTATGTTGCCATAAATGATACCACCACCAATCTGTGTTAATAGTCCACAACATATCTGCTTCTAACTTAATTGTGTGAGTAAAAGGAGTTAACCTAAAAGCTTTGTATTCGTTTGCCCATTTGATGGTATGTGTGTCACTGGCATCATCTTCTAAAACTTTTACTATATCAACATGATCATTTTCAAACTTGCTTTTAATATCTGTGACAACACAGATTTGGTTTTCCTTATTGTGCTGTTTAATACTTTTAGCCAGCTTTATTGATAATTCAACATAATCTGTTTTGTCGTTGTTTTGGGCAAACCATAAAAATCCTTTAGACATACGCTACCTCTTTGTTCAACACATGGACATCTTGGCTTTCAATCCAATCAATTTTATTATTATACTGCCACGCAAGGCCTTTATTGGATATTTTGCATATTTTACAGTCAGGCGGTAACGTAGATAAAGCAAAAGGAAACGTATTAAAATCTACAAAACCATTAAGTTGTTGTAAAGCTATGGCGAATACATAATCATTGCGATAGTTTTTTGAAAAAATCCTGTATAAATTGTTGAAGTATGAATAATATGCCTTAACGTATTTTATCATATCAAAAATTTGCTTGGCTTTTTTGGTTTTTCGAAACACAAATACCGTGGCCCATACCATAGGAATCATACTCCATACTCTTTGATGGAAACTGTTTCTATGCGTGAGATCAAAAACTTTTTTTGGTACTAGGAAGTCGTATTTTGTATCTAAAAACTGTAAAAGATTGTCTGTAAAGCAAAAATAATCTATATCCATCACTAATGTTGTATCGTATGGGGATAATTCGTAGGCAAGATGTCGATCAACATTATTCCATTCCTTGCCTAATTTTGTATTTCCCTTTTCAGGTTCAATTAATTTGTAATTTACAAAGCCTAAAGGTTTTACTTTTGCAAAAGTTTCGTGGTTTGTAATAACAGTTATTTCTAACTGTAAATTTTTTTTTATTAGAGCAACACATCTTTCTAAAATTTTATGATATTCAATATCTTGAGTGTTAAAACAAAATAATAATACACCTTTAGTCACTAGTCACCTTTCCGTTCAAATGTTCTTGACATTTGATGATATGAACTAAGACTCTCCTGGTTTCTTTCTATCAGTTTTTGTAAAAACTGCTCTGGATTTTGTATTTCAACAGGATTATTATTGCTGTCTAACACAAAAAATGTTGTATATAGATCTTTTAATGTTTTAACCATGCATATTGTTTGTGTATCTGCACAGAAAATATGTTCGTTGTACACTATCACTTGTCTCGATTTTGCTTTTTCCAAAGCATTACGTTTTGCAATTGCAATGTCGTAAGAAAGATCTGATTGTTTTTTTAGTTCGCCAATGTCCATACCACAATTATACAATAATTATGGTGTAAAATCAACCTGGTAAAATTATTAACCTGTGCTATTAGATACTTGTGCGTTTGATGAAGATTGAATAGCTGCCGCCAGTCCTTCACTGTCGTTAGGGTGTCGCTCAGTGACTGTGCTTCTTACCTGTGGCGCATTGTTTGGATCTGCTGGTACACCGGCTGTATTACCTGAGGTAAATGTCCCGTCACTTGCACCATCTAAAAAGATAATCTTGACAGTAATTACAGTTGCAGAGTCAACAGAAGCGTCCAATTTTGCTTGTACTTCTAAACTGTTGTCTGTGTAATTTGAGTTGTCTGAAGTTAGTTTTATTATATTTTGGTATGAAGTAGTAAGATCTCTGTATCCTCTTGACAAATTATTTGTTGTTAAAGTTTCTGATGATCCTGATCTTGTAGTTGCAAGCGATCCAATGTCTAAATTTCCTAAACCTGTTCCAAGATCTGTAAACACAGTATCTTTATCTCCGTCTACCGATCCTGACACGTCACACACCAATCTAATTTTTCCGCCAGCATTAAAATAGTGCCGCATTGTGTTAGCATTTGCAAAGGTAACAGATATTTCATGTGTTGCTGTGTTCCAACCTGTTGAGCCTGTTGTCACTTGCCTCAATTGATTATTTGTTAAACCACCACTTGCAGATGTACTTCCTGCCGCAACCGCCGTTGCCAAAGCCGCCAAGTCAGTTTCTAGTGCCGATTTTATTGCAATCGTGTCACCTGCTGACACTTGTGTTCTTGCTGTGATACTAACATTTGTATGATTTGCAATGTTGTCAATTCCTGTCATCAAAGTGTTGAATTGAGCCGCAGTAACGGTGCCTGCCACAGCAGTAACTTGTGGCAATTCAGTTTGACCTAATCCGTATTCTCCTGAACCTGTGCCTGCAAAATGGTTATAACCAAATGGATCACTAGAACTTGCTACAAATACGTTGTATTGTGCCGCTGTTATTGTATCACCTGCAATATATGCCATAAATTATTTTACTCCTATTATACACTCTGTTAATTCTGTAATATTAGTATATTTATCCTTAATTAGTCTACCTAATACATTGAAATGAGTACATTGAGATAGCTCTGCTACTTTTGCTTTACCGTCTCCAGCTGATATTAGTCTATCACCAGCTTTTCCTGTTCCAATAACTTTAACATTTACTCTTCCTTTTAAAGCTATCATAGGATGTGAGTCATTGTTACCAGCATTTGCATTCATTAAAAATGCTGGAGATTCAGACACAACTCCAATAGCTCTGGTATCACCCTCTTCTAAACATTTTGTAACTTCTTCACTACCACCTAACATAACCACATCACCTACTTCAAGTTGCATGTCAGCGGCATATCTTTCAGCCAAATCAGCGTATTGCGCCGCAGTAGATGTTGCGTGAACAATATTAGCTCTCATATCCACTAAAGTTGGCGCGGACATTTCTGAACCGCCTACGTCGGTAGATTTGAATGCAGTCCAGGCTCCGCCTGCGTTTCCAAATATTGTTGTACCGTCGTCCGCAAAAGTTTCGTCCCATACAAAAAATATGTCTTGTTCTGTGGCAGTTGACGCATTGCCTCTGTTTACTTTCAATCCTGTAAAGTTTGGCATTCCAGAATTACTTGAAACATTCCTGTTAAGTTCAATAATGTTGTCTTCAACAGTCAAGATAGATGTGTTACTAACTACTGAGTCTCCATCTACTTGTAGATTCCCATAAACTCTTAGATCACCCACAGCCGGCAGTTCAACTCGACCGGTATCACCGTCTAAAGTAATAAGAGTGGTTGTCACTCCACCGTCGTTCACAGTAAAAATTATGTCTTTATCTTGGGTGGTCTGTGCTATGGTTAAATTATCGCTTGCCATAGTAAATGTAATATCTGAACCAGCACCTAAAGTTAGTGTAGTACCATCTGCTAGTACTCCTAATGTTCCTGAAGTGGTGTCATCGGCATTTGATCTCAAATAATTTGCCGCTGCAACTCCGCCTAATGAGTCAGAATCAGTAGCTGTGCCTCTGAATTTTGCAGAAGAAACTGCTGATGATAATTGTATTCCTTGTGCTAGGCTTGAAAAACCTGCCGCTACTAATGCCGCACCTTTAGTTTCAGTGCCGCTTGGTGTAAAGGCTAAATTTGAAACTACTCCTACAACTGCATCATTCGCAATAAATTTTAAAACATCTCGGTTTACACCGGTGTTGTCTTCAACTGTTTCTGCCACTGCGGTTGTTACACCAGTTCCTGCAACTGTGGTTGGTCCAATCAAGGTCCATG
>MDTB01028328.1_pt1 | contig 21047 bp, 32 predicted proteins | sample 811161 | NCBI WGS metagenome assembly MDTB01 (sample SAMN05326650, study PRJNA326480) | marine metagenome | isolation source: seawater | place: Mediterranean Sea | collected 2009
CATCCGCTTTTGCCAAATTCTTACGCACATCATCGGTCAATTGAGGGGTCGATGCCGCCTCATACTCTCGCTGATAATCTTCCACCAACGGCGCCACCTCAATTTCCAAATACTTTGCATACAATCGAATAAAACTTTTTACATATACTGGCGCCGAAAGCACCGAAAAATCATCCGCCTCCATTGCCGATATATACTTCGACAAAATTCGTGTGGCTGCCGCAGCTTCAGAAACACTCACGCCCTTCTGTTGCCTTCCAGCACTAAGACGTTGCCCAATTGTACCGATATCAAGTTGCGTCTGTTCCATCTTCCTCTCCTGGGTGTTGAGGGATTTCCCCATCTAGGTCAATTAAAATGGTTCGAGGTCCCGCTCCATCGGGAGGACCAATAACCCCCCTCTCTTCCAATAAATCCATAATACGAGCCGCTCGTGTATATCCAATTCGCAAACGCCGCTGAAGAGAGGATGTAGAAGCCCGTTTAGTCTGTCGGATTACCTCCAATGCTTGTTCCAAAATCTCATCATCTCCTCCATCATCCATTTCAGGCAATTCAGCAGCAGGCTTCTCCATCTTCTTCTGAATATCAGCAATAAACTCAGGCTTACTCTGCTCTTTCCAGAAGGTAGCAACCCGTTCGATCTCACCATCACTCGTAAAAGCACCTTGAGAGCGAATCAATTTATCCGAGCCCGGAGGCAACACCAACATATCCCCTTTACCCAATAATGTATCTGCCCCCATCCGATCGAGAATAGTACGACTATCCACCTTCTGCGACACCTTAAAGGCAACCCGTGCCGGAAAATTGGCCTTAATCGTTCCCGTAATCACTTTCACATCCGGACGCTGGGTAGCCAAAATCATATGAATTCCTGCCGCCCGCGACTTTGCCGCCAAACGCGCAATACCCGCCTCAATCTCCGCCTGAGCAACCGCCATCAAATCCGCCAACTCATCAATCACAATCACAATATAGGGCAGACGATCTGGAATAATCTCTTCCCCCTTCGCCTCAGCTTCGGCAACCGCATCGCCTTCAAACAAATCGTCCTGCTTGGTAATCGGACGTTGGTTATACCCCGGCAAATCCCGAACACCCGCTTGCCGGAAATATCGGAATCGTCGCTCCATCTCATCAATAGCCCAACGCAAGCCCAGTGCCACTTTCTTCGCATCCGTAATCACGGGCACAACCAAGTGCGGCAAATTATTGTAGGTATGGAACTCAACCGTCTTCGGGTCCACCAAAATCATACGCAGATCTTCCGGTGAATATTTCATAAGCAAGCCCGTTAGAATCGTATTCATACAAACCGATTTACCCGCACCCGTAGCTCCCGCAATTAACATATGCGGCATTTTCGCCAAATCAAAAATCATGCTGTCGCCACTTACATCTTTACCCAGCACAAGTGGCAACGCATACGTATCGGATTGAAACTCTGAACTCTCCACCAAATCTCTGAAAAAGACGCCCGCCCGCGATGAATTAGGCACCTCAACACCGCAGACCCCTTTACCCGGAATAGGCGCCTGAATACGAATACTCTCAGCATGCATCTTTAACGCAATATTATCAGAAAGCGCCTTAATCCGCTCTACCCGCACCCCCGCCGAAGGCAAGATTTCATAGCACGTAACCACCGGTCCCTGTTGCACACCCGTCACTTTGGCTTCCACACCAAACTCCTCTAACGCCTCCTGCAAGATCCGAGCCGTATCAGCTACTTGATCTGCTGACATACCCTTCCCCTGAATAACCGCAGCATCCAACAAATCGAGAGAAGGCAGTTGATAGGTCCGCTCCGCAACCGACTCACCCTCGCGTGAAACAAAGGCATCCACCTCTTGCTGTGTCGGCTCTGCCGGTTTGGTCGTTCGCTTACGACGAGCAGGTTGCTCCTCTGTATTCGGTTTCGATTCCGAAACCCGCTCTACCGCTGTCTGCTGTTGCGCCTCCACCATCGCCCGAATGTCCACCGGAGTTTCCGCGCCTACCACCGGATCCACATCGCCTTTGCGACCCCGCTTCCGCCTCGGCCTTGCTTCCGCAACCACCACGGTCTCAGCAACAGCATCCTGCGACTTCGACTCTTTTGCTTGTTCAATTCGATCTAAAATCCGCTGCCAAATCGTTTTAACGAGCTCAATTAGATGCACATCTAACATCCGCGAAATCGAAATAAGTAACAGAACAAAAAACAACAAGCCCGCACCCGCATGACCAATCCAATAGCCGATTGTCCGCTGCGCTAAAACCTCACCCATTAATCCACCCGGCGAACCAATATTCAGATAATCCACCACCCCATGCCAGAGTTGCTCGTTCATATCCGCTAATCCCGCCAACGAAAAAAGCGCCAAAAAGAACCATAAAACCCGCGGATAAATCTTTGAAGCCGACCAAAAAACCGATGAGATCCCTATCCACATCACACACAACGGCAAGATATATCCCGCCACCCCAAAATAAAAGAAAATGACAAATGCCGTATAGGCTCCCAATGGACCAATCCAATTGTATGCTAATGTTTGATTTCTAAAGAATCCAATTTCCGAAGGATCATATGAAAGCGTCCCCAAAAACAGCAACAAACCAAACGTTGCAATCAAAATCCCAACCACTTCCCGCCAAGTGGATCGAGTACCGGAGATCTTATTCTTCGTTGCCATCTCCACAAGATAGGACATCTCATGGCAGAAATCAAAATGTAATCATCTCTTAGACGACTCTTTTAGATCGAATCAAACCCAAGTTTTTCACGGTAATAAGCCAACTCCGCGATCGATGCTTGAATATCAAAAAGCGCATCATGAGGAGTTATACGATTCATCCCTCCACCTGGCAAATAGCGATTTAATTCATCAAGCTGCTCTTTATCAAATGCGGACGTATCTCCCCACGCCTCCCAGACCGTCTTAAAAGAAGAAACATCTAACAACCGATAATGCAACCCCCCATGAAATTTCGGTAAATGACGACGCACCATCAACCAATCATTATGCACTGAATTACCCGCCAACAAAGGACGCTCATGAACCGACTCCGAAATCATGCCAAAGTGCGCTTGCAACCACTCCGACAAACGCTCGTCCGCCTCATCAACTGAAACTGCATTCGCTTCACCACACCGCGAAATCAGCCCGCTCAAATGCTCCTTCACCCAAGGACTCACCTCCACACTCGGATCCAACTGAATCGCCATTTCCAAAGGGCCCAAATCATCCGCCAGCGGCCTTAATTGCGCATCCGTCACCACCGCAGCCACCTGCAGCAAAGCCGCCCGCTCCAACTCCAACGAACTGAACTCCGCATCAAACCAAACATATCCAGCAATCGCCATAGGTATCTCCTTTATAAAAAAAGCTCTGCCTCCTCAACCAGGAAACAGAGCCATCCATAAACAACCTGCCACTTGTTATTCCGCAGCAGCCTCAACTTGTTCTGCATCGTCGGCTTTTTCACTGCCTCCAACCCACTCAAGCAAGACCATCTCTGAGCTGTCCGACATACGCCGTCCCAGCTTGAGAATCCGGGTATATCCACCCGAACGGCTTTCAAATCCAGGTGTAATCTCATCAAACAATACGCGAACCAAGCCCTCCTGCTTTAACGTAGCAATCGCTTGACGCCGAGCTGCCAATGTTCCCTTTTTTCCTAAGGTAACCATTTTTTCAGCCAAGCTACGTGCCGCTTTCGCCTTCGCAACAGTTGTCTTGATTCGTCGGTGCTCAATTAATCCACACACCAAATTGGCAAGCAATTCATTCCGATGTGCACTCGTCCGGCCCAATTTTACAGTTTTCTTACGATGTCTCATGTTACTCGTCTCGTTAAACGTTAATCCTCAAATGAAGAACCCTTCAACAGGTCCGATTCAAACGTCATGCCCAAAGACAATCCCATCTCTTGAATCTTCGCCTTAATTTCATTCAGCGACTTCTTACCAAAGTTACGATACTTCAGCATCTCTGCTTCCGTCTTCTGAGCCAACTCGCCCACAGTCGTGATGTTTGCATTATTCAAGCAGTTAGCCGCACGAACACTCAACTCAATTTCATTCACACTAATGTTTAGTTTCTTACGCAGCTCTTCCTTCTCTTGGTCGATCTGCTTTTCACTCGCCTCAAATTCAATCAAATCTTTATCATAAGAAACGAAAACATCTAGGTGATGACGCAAAATCGCCGCCGACATCGTCAACGCATCTTCTGGGCTCACCCGTCCATCCGTCCAAATCTCAATGATCAACTTATCATAATCTGTTTGCCGACCCACTCGTGTATTTTCTGTTTCATATTTCACACGACGAACCGGAGAAAATAGACAATCCACTGGAATCACACCAATTTCCTGATTCTCTTTCTTATTCAAATCCGCAGGACAATACCCCCGACCAATGCGAACTTCCATCTCCGCCTCAAAGACTCCATCCTCAGCCAGATTACAAATCACAAAATCCGGATTCAGCACTTCAATAGAATCGGGTGTAACAATATCTCCCGCACGCACTTCGCCCGGACCTTCCACCTTGATCTTCACCGTCTGAACATCCCGAGAATAGCTCTTAAAGATCAACTGCTTAATATTCAGCACCACCTCGGTCACGTCCTCTTTCACGCCATCCAAGCTACAGTACTCATGGGGAGCCCCTTTGATTTTCAGCGATGAAACCGCCGCACCTTCCAACGAAGAAAGTAGTACACGGCGCAATGAATTCCCCATCGTACGGCCATAGCCGCCCTCAAAAGGTTCTGCATAAAATTTACCGTACGTATCTGTCGAAACTTCATCATCACGGATGACCTGTTTCGGCATTTCGAATCGACCCAGTCTTGTTGCCATTTTATCTCCTCCCAGAACGGGGCATTAACCCATTCATATGGTGTTTAGTAATAATTAAAAATTAAACGCGCCGGCGCTTCGGTGGCCGACATCCATTATGTGGAATAGCCGTCGTATCCTTGATCACAGAAATCGAAAGACCCGAAGACTGAATTGCACGAACAGCAGATTCACGACCCGCACCCGGCCCCTGAACACGAACTTCCACTTCCGACATTCCATGACTAATCGCCGTACGAGCCGCATCCTGCGCAACCGTAGTGGCCGCAAACGCCGTGCTCTTCCGCGATCCTTTAAAGTTACACCGTCCCGCGCTACTCCAAGAAATCACATTACCACGCATATCCGTGATCGAAACAATCGTGTTGTTAAACGTCGTCTTCACAAACGCAATACCAACCGGCACATTTTTCGAACCCTTCTTCCGTTTAATCGGCTCAACGACATCATCCGCCAACAAATCCGCTGCCGTCGGCAAACGAGACTTTTTCTCTTCAACCACTTCTGCAGCTGGAGCCGTCTCTTCCTTCGCCGCCGGTGCCGCCTTTGCCACTGGAGCTCCCTCTTTTTTCGCTCCCTCTTTTTCTTCAGTTGCCGGAGCCACTTCCACTTCAGGGGCTTTGACTTCTTCAGCTACTTCTGGGCTTACCGCCTCAGCTGCTGCATTCACTTCTTCATTATTTGCTTCTTCACTCATAATTAAATCCTGTCTCTAGCAGCTGATTATTTTGACGCTTTAACGGCTGAACGCGCTTCCTTACCACGCACCACACCAACCGTCCGCTTGGAACCCTTCCGAGTCCGCGCATTTGTTTTCGTACGCTGACCCCGAACAGGCAAGCCCGACCGATGACGTCTACCCCGATAAGAACCAATCGAAATCAAACGACGGATGTTAGAAGAAACCTCACGCCGGAGATCTCCCTCAATCCGATAATCGTTCTGCAACACACCCACCAAACGCTGAATGTCTGCATCTTGCAAATCATCCGCCTTCATATCTGGATTCAACGCTGCCTTCTCGCAAATCTCTAAAGCCAAAGTTGGCCCAACGCCATAAATATAACGCAATGCATACGCCAATTTTTTCCGGCCTGGAATATCAATACCTAATACACGCGGCATAACACAAACTCTCCTTATCCCTGACGCTGCTTATGGCGCGGGTTTATACAAATAATCCGAACCACACCCTTGCGGCGAATTACTTTACACTGTTCACACATTTTCTTTACTGAAGCTCGAACCTTCATCTCGTATCCCCTGTTGACACAATCCACCCCTTCGACATATCGAAGGGCGACAACTCAACCTGCACTAACGAACCCGTCAAAGCCGAGTCTGCCTCACGCGATTTACCGCGAAAAAAAGCCACCAACCGATGGCCATTGCACAGTTCTGCGTCAAAAGCGTGTTTGTCTATCACAGCGCTAAGACGCGCGTCTAGTAAAATTGTCTCTTTTTTCTCCATTATACCGGCTTATCAGCCACTGTTAAAATCTCTGCCTGCTCTTTCCCAACCGCAACCGTATGCTCGAAATGAGCCGACGGAAGTCGATCTTTTGTAACCACCGTCCATCCATCTTCCAAGATTTCAGTCTGATGTACGCCTAAATTCACCATGGGCTCAATCGCAAATGTCATGCCCGCCTTCAACACCGGCCCCCGTCCCGCAGGTCCAAAATTTGGGATTTGCGGATCTTCATGCATCTCACGACCAATCCCATGCCCCACAAAATCGCGTACGATGGAAAAACCAGCCGCCTCAGCTGTCCGCTGAACCGCATTCGAAATATCACCCAACCGATTTCCCTCAACCGCTTGTTCAATCGCTGCCTCTAAACTTGCCTTCGTCACATCCAACAACTGCTGCCACTCCAAGGGAATCGAACCCGCAGCCACCGTGATTGCCGTATCTCCAACAAATCCATCATAAACCAAACCAAAATCAATACTCACGATGTCGCCATCCCGAATCATACGCCCCCCTGGAACGCCATGAACAATTTCCTCATTCACCGAAGCACAAATATGCCCGGAAAACCCATGATATCCATAAAACGCACAACGACCTTCCGCCGCTTTTGCCAATTCAGCCGCATAGGCATCCAACTCCCCTGTCGTCACACCCGGAGCCACCCGATCTGCCACCGCCCGTAAAATCGTCGCCGTCTTCCGAGCCGCAACCCGCATCGCATCCAGTTCATGCTCTTTTTTAATCACGATCACGGCAAGAACTCCTTCACCTTCAAAAGCACATCCGATCGCACCTCTTCACTCGAACGACTTGCATCAATCTCATGCAGCATTTTTGTTTCACGATAATAATCAACCAACGGACGCGTCAATCGGTTGTATACATCCAACCTACGCTTCACCGTAACCGGCTCGTCATCCACCCGCTGTGCAAGCGCCCCCCCATCATGGTCGCATCGACCATGCACATCGGGAGGCGAAAAAAGATCATGATAAACCGCTCCGCACGAAACACACGTTCGACGCCCACTCAAGCGCCCCAGCAACACTTGATCAGGACACTTTAACCTCAACACCGTTGTCAGATGAATATGGGTCGTTTGCGTTAATTCAGCTAATTTTTCAGCCTGAACCAACGTGCGTGGAAATCCATCAAAAAGAACCAAATCATCTAGCTTCTGCGCCATCAGATAATCGGTCACCATCGTAATCACATCCGTATCATCGGCAAACAAGCCATGATTAAGCTTATCCTTCGAGCGCAAGCCCAGTTTCGTTCCTTCACGAATCTCCTGCCGCAACATATCCCCTGTAGAGATATGATGAACCCCTCGCTTGGTCAGCGCATCAGCAACCGTACCTTTTCCCGCACCGGGAGGACCCAAAAGAACAATCACATTCATAGACTAGCGACCGCTACGCATCTTGCCCTTCTTCAAGAAGCCATCATAATGCCGCATCAAAAGATGTGATTCAATCTGACGCATCAAATCCAACATCACACCCACGATGATCAACAAACTCGTGCCCCCAAAGAACGATGCCACAATCCACGGCACACTAAATTGAGCGGTCATAATATTCGGCATAACAGCAATTACCGTAAGGAAAATCGCACCCGCTAACGTCAAACGTGTCATCGTCCGATCTAAAAACTCCGCGGTCGGCCGACCCGGACGAATCCCTGGAATATATCCACCTCGCTTCTTCAAATCATCCGCAATCTGAATCGGGTTAAATTGTGTTGCCACCCAAAAATACGAGAAAAACAAAATCATCAAACCAAACCAAAACATAAACCAACCCGAGGTTGGGAAGCCCATCGCCCACTCCTTCGCACCCTCAAAAGGTAAATACGCACCAATCTTTGGAAAGATCGCTAAAATCGCTGAGGCAAAGATGATCGGCATCACGCCCGAATAATTCACCCGCAACGGCAAATGCGACGTACCGCCTTGCATCATCTTTCGACCCACCATCCGCTTCGCAAATTGAACCGGTATCTTTTGCTGCGCCTGCGTGACGGCCACCACGCCTAAAATCACAAAAAAGATCAACGCAATTAACAACGCCAAATGGAAAACACCAATCTCGGCAACTCCATCCACCGGCGTTAACTTATCGCCCAACGTTTTCAGTGCCATCGGTAAACTAGCCATGATATTCACCGTAATGATCAACGAGATCCCATTCCCGATGCCTCGATCAGTCATCTGCTCACCAATCCACATCAACAACAACGCACCCGCCACCAAACTCAACGTCGTTAACACCACAAAACCCAAGCCCGGAATCCGCACCACCGAAGCAGGCAACCCAAAATAGCCCCCACTCTGCAAAGCCAACGCCATTGCAGCTCCCTGAACGGTACAGATAATCACCGTTAAATAGCGTGTATACTGGGTGATTTTCTGACGACCCACATCTCCCTCGCGAGCCAACTTCTCCAACTGCGGAACAACCGCCGTCATTAACTGAATAATAATCGAAGCACTGATGTAGGGCATAATGCCCAACGTTCCAACCGAACATTGCAACAAAGCGCCCCCACTAAATAAATTTAAGATCCCAGACAAGCCCCCTTGAGCGCCCCCTTGAGCCTCTATAAAACTCCGAATCGCAACCGCATCCACACCCGGCAACGGGATGGCCGCAATTACACGACATACAAAAATTAACCCTAACGTAAACAGAATGCGCTGACGCAACTCCGTTATCTTAAAGGTATTGACGAATGCAGAAAGCATAACGACTCCTATCGATTAAACCGCAACACAACTACCACCAGCTGCTTCAATCTTCTCTTTAGCCGAAGCAGAAAACGCGCTCACTTTAACCGTCAGCTTTTTCGTAATCTCGCCATCACCCAAAATTTTAACGCCATCAAAGCGCCCATTTGCCAATCCACACTCCATCAGCGTTGCAATGGTCACTTCCGCACCATCATCAAACCGATTCAATGAATCCAAATTAACCGGTACAACTACCTTCCGGGTATAATTATTAAACCCCCGGATCGGTAATTTTCGAACCAACGGCATCTGTCCACCTTCAAACAAAGGCTTATGACGAGATCCCGCCCGTGAAAACTGACCCTTATGCCCGCGGCCCGCCGTTTTTCCTTTACCAGAAGCACGACCCCGACCCACACGAATACGCCGATGCTTCGACCCATCTGCTGTCTGTAATGAATGTAAATCCATAATTAAACCCTCTCTCACTTACCCTTTACGCAGCGCTAAAGCCGCTTCTTTGGTACGCAGTTGATCCAACGCCTTAAGCGTTGCCTTCGTCACGTTCAAATGATTATTACTACCCAATGATTTCGCCAACACATCGCGAACCCCAGCCAATTCAAGTACCGCACGGCATGCGCCACCCGCAATGACACCCGTACCCTCAGAAGCCGGACGAATCAGCACCTGAGCACCACTATGTTTGCCCTTCGTATCATGCGGAAGCGTCGTTCCCCGCATCGTAACCATCACCAAGTTCCGCTTCGCGTTATCGCCCGCTTTACGAATAGCATCCGCCACCTCAGCAGCTTTACCCAATCCATATCCCACGCGCCCCTTGTGATCTCCCACAACGACCAACGCACCGAAACTAAAACGACGGCCACCCTTAACCACTTTTGAGTTACGGCTAATATGAACCACCCGCTCCTCAAACTCCGGCTTCTCACGAGGCTCGTTCTTATCCTCACGACGACGACCCCGGCCTCCTTCTTTCCGACCCTTGCGCTCTCTTCTATCTGTCTGTTGCTCTGCCATCATCGCTCCTAAAATTTAAGTCCTGCTTCACGGGCACTATCAGCCAATGCTTTCAAGTTCTGACCGAACGCAAAACCGCCCCGATCAAAAACCACCTGCTCAATTCCTTTTGCCTTCGCCGCTTCCGCCGCTTTTGTACCCAACGCTTTCGCCGCCGATTGGTTTTTCTCTGAACTCGAAACGCCCGCCAATGTAACGCGCGCATCATCATCAATGAATTGAACCTCAAGCCGCTTGTTGGAACGGAAGACTGCCATACGCGGACGAGCTGCTGTACCCGCCAATTTGTTCCGCACCCGATAATGGCGCCGAATCCGCATCTGTTTTTTCGTTAACATACTCATTATGCGACTGCCTTACCTTCCTTACGACGGATCTGCTCATTCCGATAACGAACCCCTTTACCTTTATAAGGCTCAGCCGGTGAATAATCGCGAATACGCGCCGCCACCTGTCCGACTAATTGCTTATCAATTCCTTCTATAGATACTGCCGTACCCCCCTGAACATCCACCTGAATGCCATCCGGAATCGGATACACGATATCGTGCGAGAAGCCCAACGAAAGCACAATTTCTTGCCCCTTCATCTGCGCCTTATAGCCCACACCTTCGATAATTAAATCTTTCTTATACCCTTCACTCACGCCCACGACCATGTTGCTGATCAGACTCCGAACCGTCCCGAACATCGCTTTTCCAAACTTGCTCTGATCCGCACGAGAGACAACAATCCGTCCCTCATTCTGCTCAACGGCAATGCACGCAGGAGCTGTATAAGAACACTCCCCCTTCGCACCCTTCACCGTTACCGTCTGACCACTCACTTCCACCGTAACGCCGGTCGGGATACTGACTGGTTGATTTCCTACTCTTGACATTTTATACCCCCGATCTCTCTACCAAATGTAGCAGAGAACCTCTCCACCGATCTGTTTTGCACGCGCTTCGCTATCCGTCATCATCCCCGACGACGTGCTCAAAAACGCCACCCCAATTCCGCCCAATACACGCGGAACCTCCTCGGCATTCGCATATTTACGACAACTCGGTTTACTAATACGACGCAATCCCTGAATCACCGATTCACGATCCGTCGTATACTTCAAAAAGAGATTCAACACCGGCTTCCCATCGCTGTTCTCTACTGTGTAATCCTTAATAAAACCTTCCTGCTTCAACAGGCGAGCTACTTCACTCTTCATCTTTGAATGCGGCATATGCACTGTCTGCTTCTCCGCCATATTTGCATTGCGGATGCGTGTTAGCATGTCCGCGATTGGATCTGAAACCACCATCGTCTAATCCTCGTTAATTTCCTGTGGCAAACGGCATACCCATTAAACTGAGCATCTCTTTTGCCTCTTCATCTTCACTCGCCGACGTCACGAACGTGATATCCATTCCATGCGTGCTCTTCACCTTATCCGGATCAATCTCCGGAAAAACCGTCTGCTCCTGCAACCCCATCGAATAATTTCCACGCCCATCAAACGATTGGCTCGGAATCCCCCGGAAGTCACGAATTCGTGGCAACGCCACATTCACCAAGCGATCCATAAACTCGTACATCCGATCGCTACGCAAGGTAACCCGAGCACCAATCGACATCCCTTCACGAAGTTTAAAATTCGATACACTCTTCTTCGCTTTCGTAATCACCGCCTTCTGACCTGTAATCTTACCCAAGTCATCCGCCAACGCCGTCAGCGTATCGCGATCATTATTCACCGAAACACACAGATTCAATACAATCTTTTTCAGACCGGGAACCTGCATCCGATTCTTGTAATTCCGACTCTCCATCAGCTTCGGAATCACACTCTCTTTATATGTTGTTTTCAATCTTGGGGTCATGACCCGTCCTCCACTCAATCCACAGCACTAAGCAGGCTTCACGTTCGAGATCGCCAAAGGCGCCTCACGCTCGACCACACCGCCCTGCGGATTGTCCTCACTTTTTTGCATGTGTTTCTTCACAAAATTTACACCCTCGACCAGCACACGACCCTGCTCGATATTCACCATTAAGACCTTGCCGCTCTTGCCTTTGTCATCTCCAGCAATCACTTCAACTGTCTCACCCCGTTTGATCTTTGCTTTCGCCATCGGTTCCTCTCCTACAATACCTCAGGGGCCAACGAGACCACCTTCATAAAGTCATTCTCACGTAACTCACGAGCCACCGGACCAAAAATACGCGTGCCCCGTGGATTATTATTATCATCCACAATCACCGCTGCGTTTCCATCAAAGCGCAAGCATGAGCCATCCGCACGGCGAATTGTACTCTTCGTACGAACCACAACCGCCTTCAACACATCGCCCTTCTTCACCATTCCATTTGGCTGAGCTTCCTTCACCGAAACACGGATCACGTCACCCACACGAGCCACCTTCGCCTTCGTGCCCAACACTCGGATGCACATCACATTTCGTGCTCCCGAATTATCAGCCACCTTCAATCGAGTCTGTTCTTGAATCATTCTTCTCTACCTCGCTGCTACTGAGAGAATTTCAACCAAACGCCACCGTTTGAGCTTGCTCAACGGACGGGTCTCCATCACCCGAACCACATCGCCCACCTTGGCCTGATTCTGCTCGTCATGGGCATGAATCTTTTTCGAAATCCGAATCTCTTTTCCATAGAGCGGATGGCGCACCCGCCGCTCAACCAAAATAACAATCGTTTTGTCCGCCCGTGCACTGCACACACGACCTTCACGCGTTTTCCGCAAATGTCTATTCTCTTCCAACATCCTAGCCCTCCGCCTTCTTCTGCTGCTGCAATGTTTTAATCCGCGCGACCATCCGGCGCATCTCTTGGATACGATGAGGATGCTCCAACTGCCCAGAAACCTGTTGCAACTTTAACTTAAACTGCTCTTCACGGATCTCCTGAAGCTGGACATCCAGCTCGGCAACCGTCATCTCTTTCAACTCTTTAACCTTCATGATCATCACTCCTTAATCATGCGCATGACGCTGCACAAACTTAGTGCGAATCGGCAACTTCGTCGCCGCTAAGCGCAAACACTCTTTGGCTAATGACTCCGGCACCCCATCCAACTCAAACAACATGGTTCCCGGTTTCACCACCGCAACCCACTGGTCCACGCCGCCTTTACCCTTACCCATACGCACTTCCAAGGGCTTCTTCGTAATCGGCTTCGAAGGAAAGATACGAATGTACTGCTTTCCCTTCCGCTTCATCTTGCGGTTCGCCGCCACACGGCACGCCTCAATCTGTACACCCGTAATCCAACCACGCTCCAGCGCCTGTAAACCAAACTCCCCATAGGCCAGCTTGTTTCCAGATTGCGCCAAACCCCGACGGGACCCCCGCTGTACCTTCCGGTACTTCACTCTTTTCGGCATCAAAGGCATCGTTTTTCTCCCTTAACCGTTCTTTTCGGTTTCATTGCAGATCCACACTTTAATGCCGATAATTCCAGCAACCGTGTTTGCTTCTGCGGTTCCATAATCAATATTTGCCCGTAACGTATGCAACGGAATCTTGCCCTCTTTATAGCTCTCACTACGCGCAATTTCAGCCCCGTTCAAACGGCCACCCGCTGTAATCTTGAAGCCAAGCGCACCATTATCCATCGCCAACTGCTGCGCCCGCTTCATCGCACGACGATGAGAAACCCGTCGTTCCAGTTGCATCGCCACATTCCGCGCCACCAATGTCGCATCCAAATCCGGCTTCTTCACTTCCGCAATCTCCACGAAAACCTCTTTCTTCGTGATTTTCGAAAGCTCAGCACGCAATGCATCGATATCCTCACCCTTCCGGCCAATCACCAAGCCCGGACGAGCCGTCTTGATCGTCACCCGAATTCGATTCGCATATCGCTCAATATAAATATCCGACACCGCCGCATCTTCCAGCTTGCTCGCCACCCGCTTCCGAAGCTCTAGATCCTCCTTCAACAGACCGCCAAACTCTTGCTTGCTCGCATACCAGCGTGAACGCCAGTCACGAGTCAGTGCCAGCCGCATTCCAATTGGATTTACTTTTTGTCCCATAAAACGTTTCCTTCCTTACGCCTGATCACTCAAAACAATGGTAATATGACTCGTCTTCTTCTGAATCGGACTCGCGGATCCACGCGCCCGCGGACGAAACCGCTTCATCATCGGTCCCCCATCCACAATCGCATTCTTCACCACCAATTGATCGACCGAAAGCCCCTCGTTGTGCTCCGCATTCGCAATCGCAGACTTCAACGTCTTTCCAATCTGCAACGCCGCTTTACGCGCATTAAACTCCGTAATGAACAACGCATCCGAAACCGAAAGCCCCTTGATCTCATTAGCCAGATCACGCGCCTTCGTTGGAGACATTCTCACATATTTAGTTGTAGCTGTAATTTCCATCATCTACCCCTTATTTCTCCGTCGCCATACCATGCGTTTTAAACGCACGCGTCGGCGAAAACTCACCCAGCTTATGTCCCACCATATTCTCCGTTACAAACACCGGCACAAACACCTTACCGTTGTGAACATTAAACGTGAAACCCACAAATTCGGGAACAATCATCGAACTACGCGCCCACGTTTTGATCGGTGTATGTTTGCCAGTCTCTTCCAACTTACGCACCTTCTTCACCAACTTAAGATCAACGTACGGTCCTTTTCTTAATGAACGAGCCATAACTACTTCTTCCTCCGCTCAACAATATACTGATTGGTTTGTTTATGTTTATTCCGCGTCCGCTTCCCTTTCGAAAGCAAGCCCCATGGCGACTTCGGATGACCTCCACCCGAAGTACGTCCTTCACCACCACCCATTGGGTGATCCACCGGGTTCATCGCAACACCCCGCACGGTCGGACGAATCCCCAACCAACGCTTACGGCCCGCTTTACCCATAACAATATTGCTATGCTCAACATTCCCCACACGACCAATCGTCGCCATGCACTCCGTTCGAATCAAACGAATCTCACCTGAAGGCATCTTCACATTGGCAAACTCTTCCGTCTGCGACATCAACACCGCCGACGCGCCCGCTGAACGAACCAACTGACCTCCACGACCCGCAATCAACTCAATGTTATGAACCGCCATTCCGATCGGGATTTTATTCAACGGTAACGCATTACCCAACGACGGCTCCGCATCTGGACCCGACATCAACGTCGCACCCACCTGCAAATTCACCGGCGCAATAATATAGCGCTTCTCTCCATCCGCATAATGCAATAAAGCAATGCGAGCAGAACGGTTGGGATCATATTCAATCGCAGCCACTTTCGCCGGAACACCAAACTTATCCCGCTTGAAATCAATCACCCGATACCGACGCTTATGTCCGCCACCCCGGTGACGCACCGAAATACGACCCGCACTATTACGACCCGCTTTACTCTTCTTCCCCTTCAACAACGAACGCTCCGGCGATGTTTTCGTGATTTCAGAAAAATCTGAAAGCACCATGTGCCGGCGACTCGGTGTTGTAGGTTTATGACTCTTTAAAGGCATCTTTCCACTCCCCTTAGATCAAGTTGATGCTGTCATCAGCATGCAACGTGACAACAGCACGCTTCCATGCCGCTGTCGTTCCATAATTCGCTGTACGTTCGCGCTTCTTCTTGCCTTTTCGGCGCATCGTATTGACGGCCATAACACGGACACTGAAGAGCTCTTCCACAGCACGCTTAATCTCAATTTTATTGGCGGTCATAGAAACCCGGAACAGATACTTATTCTCTTCCTCTGAAAGTCGAGTTCCCTTCTCCGTTAACAAAACCGCTTTAATCAAATCCGATGGGTTCTTCATCCCTCACCGCCTTCCTCGCCGAGACGGGCTGATAGCACCTTCATCCCCGCTTCGGTAATGACCACCTGCTTATGGCGCAACATCTGATAGGTATTCACCAAATCAGCCCTCACCACTTCCACACGCTCCAGATTACGCGCAGCTAAATTCACATTTTCCTGCAGCGTATCCACAATAAACAAACCACCCCGATCCAGCCCGAGGTTCGATAACACCGCCGCAAACGCCTTTGTTTTTGGTGCCTCTAACTGCACCGCATCAATCACCAGCACTTCGCCCTGCGCCACCTTCGCGCTAAACGCCCGACGGAACGCCAAACGCGCTACCTTCTTAGAAACTTTTTTCTTATATTTCCGAGGCTGTGGACCATGCGCCACCGCCCCCCCCCGCCAAACAGGAGATTGTTTATAACCCGCACGTGCCCGACCGGAACCCTTCTGAGCCCACGGCTTCTTACCGCTACCCGCCACTTCCGATTTACTCTTCGTTGATGCCGTTCCAGCGCGCTGATGGGCTAAATACGCCACCACCGCTTCGTGCACCGCCTGCGCACCCTTATCTTGCAACAACAAACCATCTGCAACCTCGTAGTCACCCACGCTGTCGCCCTTCACATTCTTTAGAGGTACTTTACTCATCGCTCAACCACCTACTTCTTTTTCAGGGCTTCTTTAACCGTCACAATGCCCCCGTTTGCACCCGGAATAGATCCCTTAATCAGAATCAAATTCTCCTCTGCACGCACCTGCATCACTTTCAAATTCTGCGTCGTCACACGCTTGCTTCCCATGTGTCCCGGCATTTTCTTGCCTTTAAACACGCGTCCCGGAAACTCACACATACCGATCGAACCCGTCCGACGTAACCAACCGCCACCATGAGAAGCACGACCGCCGCCAAAATCATAGCGTTTCACAACGCCCTGGAAACCACGCCCTTTACCCGTAGCAACCACATCCACGAAATTCACCTCTTCGAATGCACTCACATCCACCACATCGCCAATCGCAACATCGGTATCCGCCGTCACCCGAAACTCACGTAAAACCCGCTTCGCTTCCACGCCCGCTTTTTTATAATGCCCCAACTTCGGCTTATTCAAACGCTGCTCTTTCTGTTCAGCATAACCTAACTGAACCGCACTGTAGCCATCACGCGCTTGATCTTTGCGCTGTACAACCACACACGGACCCATTTCTAAAACCGTTACAGGCACCGCCGCACCGTTATCATCATAGATGGAAGTCATGCCCAGTTTTTTTCCAATTAAACCCTTCATGATAATCTCCTAAATCTTGATCGTGATGTCGACACCTGCAGGCAGGTTCAACTTCTTCAATTCATCCACCGTCTTAATCGTCGGATCAATAATATCCAACAACCGCTTGTGGGTCCGAATTTCGAACTGTTCCATCGATTTCTTGTTCACGTGCGGACTCCGGTTAACCGTAAACCGCTCAATACGAGTCGGCAACGGAATGGGCCCTGCCACACGGGCACCCGTCCGACGAGCCGTCTCAACAATTTCCGTTGAAGACACATCCAACACGCGATGGTCGAACGACTTCAAACGAATTCTAATACGCTGATTTGTCATTTTATTTTCTCTCTTCTATCGGTTGAGGATCGTATCCGTCATATGCGCGGGAACCGGTTCAAATGCTTGCGGTTCCATCGTATAGCTTGCACGACCCTTTGTTAAGGAACGCAACGAAGTTGCGTACCCGAAAACCTCTGCCAGCGGAACATCCGCGTGCACCATCTGTAAATCATTCGACGCCTGGATTTCACGAACCCGTCCGCGCCGGCTATTCAAATCTCCCATCACATCCCCCAAATGCTCTTCAGGGCTTGAAATTTCTACCGCCATAATCGGCTCAAGCAAGATCGGGCTACTCGCATTCACCACCGCCCGCACCGCCATCACAGCCGCCGACCGGAACGCCATCTCCGAACTCTCATTTTCACGCGCTTCACCACCAATCACGCGAATCTTCGTATCGATAATCGCAAAATTACCCAATACTCCCGTCATCAGCGCATCAGAAACGCCCTCTTCAACCGCTTTCCGGAACGGCACCGGAATTTGATCCGCCGATACATCAAAAACAATTTCATTGCCCGCACCCGCCGTTGCTGGTTCCGCCTGTAAGACTACATTTGCAAATTGAGGCTCCCCCCCAATTTCGCGATCAAATGTGAAAGAACCCTCTCCTTTTGAAGCGATACTCTCCCGATACGCCACCATCGGCTTACCTGCATTAGCCTGCACTTTGTACTCACGTAAAATTCGATCTTTAATGATCTCCAGATGCAACTCACCCATTCCCTGAATGAACGTCTGCCCTGTCTCCTCATTAATCGACGTATGAAACGTAGGATCTTCTTCCACTAAATCCTGCAACGCCGCCACCATCGTATCTTTATCTGCCGTCGTCTTAGGCTCGATAGCCATAGAAATGACCGGCTCGGGAAATTCAATATTCTCTAATAGGATCGGATCGGCTTCGGCACAAATGGTATCACCGGTCGTGAACATTTTTTGGCCCACCATGCCGCCAATCTCCCCCGCATACAACACATCCACCTCTTCACGATGATTTGCATGCAACCGCAACAAGCGCCCAATCCGCTCCCGCTTCTTCGTCCGCGGATTAAAAATATTTTGTCCCTTTTTCAGCTGCCCAGCATACACGCGAACAAACGCCAACTTACCAATAAATTTATCGGTCGCCATCTTGAAGACCAGCCCCGTCAACGCCTCAAAATCCGATGCCTCGCGCTCTACTTCCGCCTCCGTCTTCGGGACCATCCCCATAACCGCCCGAATATCCAATGGCGAAGGCAGATAATCCGTTACCGCATCCAACAACGGCTGAACCCCTTTGTTCTTCAACGACGACCCCGCCAAAACGGGTATCAACTGATTGGCAATCGTTGCACGACGAATCGCCTCTTTAATCAAATCTTCTGAAACATCGCTATTTTCCATGTAGGCTTCCAGCAACATCTCATCGACATCCGCTACCGTCTCAATCAACTGCGCCCGAGCCTCTTCCGCTTTCGCCGCCAGCTCCACCGGAATCTCCACCCGTTCAACCTGCGATCCCATATCATCCTCTGAAAAGCGATACGCACACATCTTCACTAAATCAATCACACCGCTAAACGTTTCAGCCGCACCGATAGGCAACTGAACCGCCACCGCCGGTGCCTTCAACTTACTCTTCAGCTCGGCTAGGACCTGCTCGAAATTAGCGCCCATGCGGTCCATCTTATTCACGAACGCCACACGCGGCACTTGATATTTATTCGCCTGCCGCCAAACCGTTTCTGATTGAGGTTGCACACCACCCACCGAACAAAAAACGCCCACTGCGCCATCTAAAACCCGCAAGGAGCGTTCCACTTCCACCGTGAAATCAACATGACCCGGTGTATCGATAATGTTGACTTGATGCCCATTCCAAAAACAGGTCGTCGCCGCACTCGTAATTGTAATGCCACGCTCTTGTTCCTGAACCATCCAATCCATCGTCGCCGTGCCATCGTGGACTTCACCAATCTTATGCACTTTGCCGCTGTAATATAAAATTCGTTCGCTCGTCGTCGTCTTGCCCGCATCAATGTGCGCGATAATTCCGATATTGCGAGTCAGCGATAAGGCAACATCACGAGTATCAGCTTCCCGAGGGGAAACTGAGCTCTTGGCTCCGCTCTGCTTATCTTGACTCATTATTTTCATCGTTTCTCTTCTGGCGACAGCGAAAGGCTCCAATCTCTTGGAACCTTCCGACCATCGGCGACCCCCATTCAGGAGGTTTCCTATGTAACCCGCTCTCCGTCCTTACCAGCGGTAGTGTGCAAATGCCTTATTAGCTTGTGCCATCTTGTGCGTGTCATCGCGCTTCTTGATCGCCGCGCCTTGGCCGCGGTATGCATCAACAACTTCGTTCGCCAATGCACGACGCATCGGCACACCCTTGCGATTACTCGCAAACTGAATCAACCAACGGGTAGCCAGTGCGATCTGCCGCTTCGGCTTCACTTCCAACGGCACCTGATAGGTTGCCCCCCCCACCCGGCGAGATTTTACTTCCAACCGTGGAGATACATTTTCAATAGCCGTTGTGAATACATGAACAGGATCTTCATCCTTCAACTGACCTTGAATATCCTCAATCGCGCCATATACAATCTTCGCTGCCACTGATTTCTTACCCCGCTCCATCACGCAGTTAATCATATATGCAACCATGTCGTTGTTATAACGAGGGTCGGGAATCAATTCACGTTTTTCTGCTCTACGCCGTCTAGCCATTTTTTAAAATCCTTTACTTAGGTCGTTTTGCCCCATACTTCGAGCGTCCGCGTTTACGTCCATCCACACCCAAACAATCCAATGCACCCCGCACGATATGATAGCGCACACCCGGCAAGTCCTTCACCCGGCCCCCACGCACCAACACCATGCTGTGCTCCTGCAAGTTATGTCCTTCACCGCCAATATACGCATTTACTTCGCGACCATTGGTCAACCGCACCCGTGCCACTTTACGCAACGCAGAGTTTGGTTTTTTCGGCGTCTGAGTTTTCACCAATAGACACACGCCCCGCCGCTGTGGGCAGGTCGATAGCGCAGGTGATTTACTCTTCTTCTTCGCCACCGAACGCGGTTTACGAACTAACTGATTAATTGTCGGCATAAAATATTTCTCCTACTAAAGACGAGCGGCAGAATCTATACATCCACCGCCCCCCACGCAAGCGAAACATTCAACTTTCTTTAGTTTATTTAAGCCATGTACATGAGCGAATTAGTCAAAAGAATTTGCAACTTATTAAATAAATATGATAAAAATGTCATCTTTATTATACACTTCTATATTTAGGTGATATTTCATGAATGGTTTCAAATGGATTTATTTGCATATTTTAATCTGCTCCCTAGCCCAAAATGGGTATGCAGAAAAAACAAATGAACTCGTCCAAACCAATGCCACCAATCAAACTAGCACCACCAACGAAACCATCATAGCAGCGCCCACGATTGCACGGGGAGTCTTTCTGGTTGAGCATGAAAATGGAAGCGGCTCGGGCTTTATCATGCAAGATCAAGAAACATCCTATTTTGTGAGTAATATCCACGTCATGTCG
>MDTB01058957.1_pt1 | contig 21046 bp, 27 predicted proteins | sample 811161 | NCBI WGS metagenome assembly MDTB01 (sample SAMN05326650, study PRJNA326480) | marine metagenome | isolation source: seawater | place: Mediterranean Sea | collected 2009
ACTTTACCTAAACATGCGGGTCACCACATACAATTCTACACATACCTAAAAATATGGGCGACTGCAAATGGCTAAATTCGTATTTCACACAAAAATTTCCGGAGAAAATTAGGTAAACTTTCACTCTCCTCAGAATATGTAATAGAAAGAGAAAATTATGAAAATTAGCAGAACTTACCTTAGACGACTCATTAATGAAATCATAGACCCGGTGTCAGGCAAGATAAAAGTCTATCACATGTTTGGAAAATATAGACACGTCCAGAAAGGTCAACGTTACGAGATGCCAAAAGAATTGGTCCTTGACAGAGTCAAGGCAATTATGAAAAATGGTTTTATCCCGGGTGATACTCTCATGTACGGCAAAGGTATGTACGGAGTTGACGCAAATCAGTTTAGAGATTTATCGAATTCTAATGCCGGAGACTACGGAAACTACGCTTTAGAATTTGAAATCAAAGATTTTACCAGGTATCTTGTCTTTGACTACGAAAAGGCAAAAGAAGTAAAAGGAGAAAAGTACAGACTTATAGACCAATTTGCGGCGATGGGCATTGGACCAGAAACTTTTCTCGTAGAAACTTCCTACACACGGCTGCCACCAGGCGGTGAGCCGATACGTGTGACAAACAAAAAGACTGTAAGGGAATTTTCCGAGGATGTCGACATGTACAATGAAGAGGGCGACGTCGGCAACGATCAACTCATGGAAGACATCGCCAACCAGCCTTGGATAAAGAATCTGGATATTCATGGTTGTTTTGTGCGTGGCTTCTTCGTCTGTTGGGATTTAAAAAGCGTTGTCCTGACTGGTTATTGTGATGATAATTCCAAAGGAGAGATCAAGCCCTTGCCCCGTATTGAAATGAAGTAATCAAAAGAAATCTTTTGGGGAAAACTTTCACTCTCCTCAGCATATGTATAAAGAATCACTTTGGAGATGCAAATGGCTAAGATTGGCAGAAAAGAATTGAGAACACTTATTAGTGAGCAGATGAGCATGCTAGACCGCGCAGGATTAAAAGTTCAGGACATGGCGACGGGTGGAGAAAAACTTGATAACATAGGTGACTTTCTAACAACTGGCGCTTTAGACAATGCCTTGGCACAAGTCGGAAGTGTAGATCAAAATACAGTTGATTTTGACGGTAATAGAATCGGAAGCGCAGTAAGAGCTGCACTCTTTGACAAGATTGTTGAACTGGCAAATGAAGGTGGAGCAATGGACCCGGACACGGTTGATGATTATTTTCAGGGATTGGCAGACTACGTAAGAAGAAACGCGACCCTTATGAGAAAATAGAAATTAGAACAGAGAGGAGTTAGCGGTGAAAATATCACGTAAAGAAATTCGGCGAATGATTCTCGAGCAAATCGGACGCCCAACTCCTCAGGGGCCCTTCCTCATCATGGTGGTCGATCGAAACTACGGTGAGGTGAACGAGGTCTTTATTACGAAGGTCTTACCCGAAGAAGAATGGTGGTTTAGCGAGGGGGGCGGTGGCTACAGCGAAGACGAAGTTGTCAACATCATTGACATGTCTACCAAACAGGCCGTTGACGGCGCTGGGCTCCCTGGTGGGAAGATCACCTTCCGAGGGGGATACTTTGCCGAGATCGGCCACCCGGAGGGACTAGGATGAAAATTTTTTGGTGCATGACACACGGTGTGTGTCCCAACTGCGGTATGCCTCTCGCTGACGAGCTCGAGTGTGAGTACTGTGATTGGAAAAAGAACCCCTAATTCTCCGGCTTTTTATTCGGGTCCTTAACTAGCTCAAAAATATGCACGCTTTTGATTTACTCGACCCCTCGCTTCGAAAAAATTTTCTGGAGAAAATTTGGGAAACTTTTCCAATTTCCCTGTATATTTAACCTAGAAAAGGAGATGTGAATGAGCAAGATTAGTAGAAAAGAATTAAGAAGTATCATAAGTGAAACGCTTGTAAAGGAGGGGTTCTCACATTCCGGACCTGATCCTGCATATGCGCTGTCGCCCGCTGAGATTATGAGAATGCGAGATGCTGGTATTGATGTTGCTAACAAGGATAACCAGTCTCCTGAAGCACAACCCTATCTTGATACGCCTCCCACAAAATTAACTGTGGGCGACCGTTCTGAGGTTTATGATTCACCTGATGAGACTGATGATACCATGGCATTGCGCATGATGGGTGACACTCCCTACGGCATCGACGACTCGGGCGACATCATGGACCGCGGAACCGACATTATGTCAAGCATGGAAGCACTTCGCGACGCGCTGAAAAGCGGAGCTGATCTTGGACCTGACGATCGTGATGCACTCTTAGGAGTTGTGAACGCAGTTCTCAACAAGAGATAAATCATGAAAGTTAGCAGAAAAGAATTGAGAGAAATGTTAAGTGAAGCTGCCGTCGACTATCGGGACGATAGCGCGCTCGAGCCTGCAACTGCTAAGCTATTAGCAGACTACATTGTTGTGGGTTTTGAGACACGCCATGGTGTAACCATGGATGAGAGCGACAGGGCACAAAACGTTGAAATTTTAATGTACACGATGAGTAAGCACCCTGATGTTGCTGGGAAACTATATAGTGCTGTCCGTGAAATGGAGATAGACTCTGATAAACACGGTGAATCACTTGTTGGTCACCACTCTGGAAAACCATACGGAAGGTAGTGATGAAAATTAGCAGAAAAGAATTAAGAGAAATGTTAACCGAAGCCGCGGACTACGGAATGGCCTATAACGCTGCCGATTATATCCCCGGGTTTGAAGCAGTGAAAAAGCAACTCGTAGCCATGGCAAAGGAAGTCCTTCCTGTTCGCTTTGGAGACGACAGTTACACAAAACTTGTACACGAGGAAACAGTAGATGCACTTCGTTCTGTTGAGCTTGTTCTTGCTGCACTTAATGAGATGTCTGTTGAATACAAGGACCAGGGAGGTATGGTTGGAAGAATTAGGCCTGCTTCTGAGTCTCCTGAAGCTGACGAGTGAGAGACGAGGACGGTACGTACTCGGCGATCATAGTGTAAAATTTTTCGCAAGAAACACCAAAATAAAAAAATTTGCGCCGCCGAAAGGCGGTGTTTTCTTTTTCAAATAAAATCACAAGTACTTTTGTCAATTATTTCCTATGTATAATAAGTTAAGAGGGATGTTTATGCCAAAACTTGAAAGAGAAGAAATTAGAGCAATTATTTTAGAGACAATGCTTTCATCAAAAGGTGACAAGAGAGTGTCTGAGATGAAAGAGTTTTCAAAAAGCAAAAGCGGAAAACGTGTCATGCAAGCCGGAATGAAAATAAAGTCGGCTTCAGGTGCTATTCGCGAAGTTGCAGAAGATCAAACAGGAAGTATGAGAAGTACACTTAGTAGAATTGCAGAGTTCGTAACGAAACTTGGCGAGTCACTTTCAGGTCTTGATTCTCTTAGTGAGGGATCGAGTATGACAGAAACACTTCCTACACTTGCTGAGCTTAAACAGCTTAGAAAAGACATAGAGAGGCTAGAGAAATGAAAATTACACGTAGACAATTAAGAAAAATCATTCAAGAATCAATTGTCCAAGAAGGGCTTTGGGACTCATTGAAGAGCGGCTACCAAAAAGCAAAAGACTTCGCTGGCGATGTTTTTGATTTCGCCTCTGACGCTGATTTTAAAGAGTGGGGAACAGAAGACGCAGTGGCTCTCTACGATGCAATGGATGGATTGGGCACAAAAGATGACGTCGTTCAAGAAGTTATTGCAAAAAGGATTGATGACTTGGACGTCCTCTACAAAGAGTATAGTATACTATTACAAAAGTATATCGATTTTCTACTCGATGTTGATCTTCAAAAAGGGATTTCTCGTCTTGTTACACTCGGTGGAAAATATGCTTATGAAATACTTGAGTCTATTCAAAACAACGAAGACCTTATTGACTGGCTAGAAGACGACGGACTAGATGAAGAAGCTGAGCTTGTTCAAGCTGCGCTGGATGCGAAAAACATGCAGAGAATTAGGCCTTCATACTAGAATCGGAGACCAGTCCATGGTGTTAAGACTAAGGAACACAGAAAGCCCTCTAATCATTAGAAAATGCAAATCCTATATGTTGCATGGCTTCTCCCTTAAAGTGTCACCAGGATCAAACAGGGATCACGAAGAAGGTACATTATGTCAACCATAAAAGTCTCCAGAAGTCAAATTCGTGATCTCATACTTGAGTATGTGCCGATCGAAAACAGAGGCGATACTATCAAGAGTATTGTAGACGAATTTGTCATGACTGCAGTAGATGATACTACAAACTTAGGAATGTACGGAGAAGAAATTGTTGAAAAACTTCTGGGTGGTAAAAACTTAAACGACCCTAGGGTTAAAAGAAGAAATTTTCCTTTTGCTGATGTGATAGTAGGTGATATAAATGATCTAGAAAATGCTGATCTTGTATCTGTAAAGTCTACATCATCATTAGGGTCTGGGGGTAAAACTAACGTAAGTGTAGTTTTTAAAAACTCATCAGTTGATTTGAGAAAAATTCAGCGCATGTTGAACGGTTATAACGAAAATGGTTTCCGAAATGAAATCATGAATGAAGAAAACCCGGTAAAAAAATTAAAAATCTCTGTTGTTAGTGTTCAACCTGTTGTTCCGTGGAGTGAAAAATTTAAAGATGAATTTTCCACAGAAGGAAAAGAAGATAGGCCTCTGCGTGTTTTAGTAGTAAAATACACAAAAGAGTTTAATGTACTAATCAATAGAGAGAAGAGTAGTCAACCTGTTTCTTTGCAAGGGCTTTCTTTTGGTAAAATACTTAGATCTCATTCGCAAGTAGAAGCTGTATTCGGCCCACCTAAAGTTGTAGGCTCGTTTCCAACAAGGGCGAGAGCTACACCTGCTTATATAAGAGCTCACAGAATAGATGCGCCGTCTGTGGCAGGTGTAGGATCTGCAGCAGATCGAAGACAATATCTTCTCCAGCGCTTTAGATATCAATTGAGATACTTAGACAACGCTCAGTTAAATGATACTATAGAATTTATGACTAATCTATCTAATGTTGATAGAGATATTCAAGAAAGCATAATAAAAGAGTGTCGATTAATCATGGAAAGTAAACGACTTAAAAATGGTTGTATACCCGCCCGTAGAAAGATATCTTCTGGCGGAAAAGCTGGCACATATGCAGACGCAAGGACGGGTGGGAAACAGGCTTACGCTGCACTAAAAAAAGCAAAACCTACCGGAAGCAAGGGTGGTTGGACTAAAAATAAAAATATTTGCTGCCACAAATGCCCTAATGACAGATCTGCACCCAACGGATACGTTTGCATTAATCCCAGCCACCTTTATTGGGGAACCAAAGGCGATAACACAACAGATCAATGGCACGGTAATGGCTCTGCGCAAAATGAAGAAAAACTTAGAAGTGATATCAAGGCGATGATATGGGAACTCATACCAGAAGAAGTTTTAAAAAATAGTGAATAAATAGAGTTACAATAATTTATTGGAGTTAAAAATGATCTTTGATCAGATTAAAAAAAGAATAATTCTCTATAGAGAACCTCAAGTAGTAGAGATAGACGAAGAAGATCTTGAGTGTGAAGTAACAGATGAAATTGAGAGAGCTTTGTGGGAGCTCAAAGAAGACTTAGATCTACCCACAGAAGAAGTTGTTATAGCTGTTGAGGGCAGGAAGAAATTAAAGAAAAATAATGATTATTAGCAGCACCAAAATAAGAAGACTCATCCGCCGCATTATTAAAGAACAGGTGGGAAGTGCTTATTTTGGGAATGAATTTTTAAAATTCAAAGAAAGAGTTGCTGACGGTGAACCGCCCATTAGTGTTGCTGAAGATATGCTCGTAAGAGTCGGGGAAGGTTCAACAAGAGTTGTATTTGGATTTAGAGATAATCCAACTGCTGTTCTTAAAGTTGTTAATTGGGTTCCTGAAATTGGTGTGGATCCACGTACAGGTTTTGAAGAACAACAAATGGTTGACTCGAACAAGTGGGAAGCTGATCTCACAATGCAGCAAAAGTATTCTGATGTTTTTCCAAAGACATTTGAAGTTGCTGATAACTACTCTTGGATACTGTCAGAAAGAGTAAAAGGGTTTAGGAATTTTGAAGAGATGAAAAACGCTATCGGCTTAAAAGGTGAAGAGTTTGACAATAACAGTTGGGTTCGAAAAATTCAGTTTCATGCACTTATTGAGTTAGCAATTGATTATTTTCAAAAACCAGATAGCGCTGCTAGATCAATGCTTAGTGAGTCAGAAATGATGGATCTAGATAGAACAGTAAGAATACCACAAAATCCTGATGAGGCTGCTGGATTTAGACAAGTATCACCTCTGACTAAAAGATTAGAAAAGCTATTAAGTATTAGACAAAATAACAAGATATTCGCTGCAATGGGAGATTTAGACATTCCCCCTAGAGAATTTTTACCTAAAAATTTAGGCATTTCTGAAATAACTGGCAAATTAGTTTTGTTAGATGCAAGTTTGTGGAAGCCATATAAGCCCGTAAGACCTACTTAAACCTATTCAGGAGTAAAAATGTCTGTCTTACTATTTGTTTTCTTAGGTTTAGCTCAAGCAAGTGAACCAGATGATATACCTCAAAGGTTATACAATGCTTATTGTATAAATTGCCACACAAAAGATGAAAAAGTTATTGATTTTAATGAGTCAACGCCAGAAGAAAAAATGATAGAGAAAATTAGGGCTGGTGAAGGTGGCATGCCTACATATTCTTGGTTATTTGATGATGAAGACTTAAAAAGCATTATTGAGTATATGAAAAACTTGCCTCAATAAAACTAGTTACTAGTCAACATCTGTATATTTTGTGAAATTGTACTAAGGGAGTATCCGCCGTGATAGTACTCAAGTACCATTTTATCATTTATGTAAAAAAATGTGGGCCAAGATGAGATAGGCCACCCCACAAGTGGGTCTTGTGATATTATATCTCTATCACCAGATAGCACTGGTTCTTTTATTTCATAAACATCAACCCATTTTTGAAGATCTTCTTGCGTAGGCTTTTCACCATATTCATTATCAATTAAAACTGTAATGAATACAATTTCTGGATATGCTGATTTTATGTTGTTTATGTCTGATGCTGCCATGTTGCACGGTCCGCACCACATAGCTGAATAGTCTAAAACTATATCTTTTCCGTAAAAATCATAAAGACTGACTTCTTCATTTTTTTCGTTTAACAGTGTAAAGTTACACGGATGAGACTCAAGATTAGATGAGCATTCTTCCCATACTGCAAATGGCCATTTTTCGGAATCCGCGTCCGCAGTTTCTTTAGCCACTTCTAAGTTTGCAGCGCAGCTAAAAGTAAAAAGTAGAGAAAATAGAGTTACTATATTTTTTATTGACACGAAAGTACTCCATAAGTTATTTCAATGTCACTGCCGTCGGCAGGCGCTATATTAAAGATTACTGTATTTGAAGAAGCTTCATAATACCAGTCTGAAGCTGGGACACCATTAACTTTAACGCTAACTGTATCTTCTATTGCGACTTCTGTAAGAGGAAAGCCTAACATTGATATCGAGTCTCTAGCAAGTGTGTCCATTGTTGAACTCCAATCACTTGCGCAAATTGACATAAATGTTCCACTTAAATCACTAACTACATCATAATAGCCTTCGCCAAATTCTGCTCCGCCGTTAGCAGTACAACCTGAAGGATAATCACCTGAAATTGCATGAGCAACAACAAGGTCAGAGGAGGACTTAAGAGATCTTAAGCTGTCTGAATAATCTGAATATGTCATTGTAGATGAACCACCTGTACCCCATGTATTATCAGAATGATCTGGTTCATCGGAGACATAAACAACTACTAATCTAGATGTACTTCTCATAAATGTGCTTGAAGATGCATCACCTGTTGTCGTAGATTCATAAGCATACCACAAACCTTTTTCTTGTGCGCTTCCCCTTGTTCCAATTGCGTCGATTTGATTATTAAATTCTAAAACTGGGTCTGGTGTTGATGAATTAATAATAGGACCTACAAAATCTGAACTATCTGTTGTTATAATAGCTATTTGATAAGAAACGCCTGCTGAATTAAATGCATTCATGAAAGCTTCAAAATTATTTTTTAAGTTTGTTTGGTTACCACCCATTGATCCCGAATTGTCAACAACAAAAAGTATATCAACATCTACGGTGCCGTCTTGCGTGAATGTATCAACAACTTCTTTCTCGTAATCTCCCATTCCATCTTGATCAGCGTAGGCTGCAGGATTTGCAGGATCATTAGAGTGTACTTCGATGTAAGAAGAATCATCTAGCATGTCGGCTGGTGTGTAATTTACATCTAAATCAATTGACTCACTCGGCGGTATAATGATAGGCAATGAGCCCCAATCATCTTCGTAACTTTCAATACCAAAATCAGCCGGAAGACTAGCAAAAAATTCAATATCTGATATTGTTAAATCTACATTGCCTTTATTTGATATTTCGACATTGATATGATCATTACATCCCAGATAGACAGTACTGAAATCGTAATAATCAGGAGTAATTTCTATTATTGGCGCGTCGCCTATACCTGACAAGACTATGTCTACAACAGGCTCATCTTCATCATTTGATATAATACTTAATATTTCAGAATTTACTTCATAAGTTTTTGGTTCATATTTTACTATCAACTCAAAAGATTCAGCAGGTTCCAAGCTATTAGGAAAAGTCGACATTATAACAAAGTTTGAATTTCCGTTGTTTAGAAATATTCTTTCTATGTCAAGAGTGTCATTTCCAACATTCCAAACGTTAACAGTTATTTCTTGTGTTTCATTTCCTGCCGCAAGATGACCATAGTTGTGATCTAAGGGGTCTACTTGAATCTCAGGAGCTCTTTCAACAAATTTTGATAATTCATACTCACTACATCCCGCTAATAATGAAACAAAACATGTAAAAGCTAATAAGTAAAATTTCATTCAAGACTCTGTTTCGGGTTTGTACGTATAATAGTAAATATACTTCTGAATAAAAACTACATTTATTAATGATATTTACTATATGGAGGCAGATTTTCATGAAAGAAATTTTTAAAATCTTAACTGTTCTTCAAGTTGTTTTTGCACTCACATTAACAGGTTGCACACAAGACATTGGAGTGAACACAACCATCGAAGAAGTCATAATTCCCAATAATGTTGTAGTGGAATACATTGTTCAACCTGTCAAACCAGAGTCTTTAGATGTTTTAGCAATTCTTGATACTTCTTGCTCGATGTCAGATAACTATGATGAGCTGTCAGCAGGACTAGAGATACTAAAAGGTGATATTCTTAATCTAACTGACGATTTTAATATTTCATTTATAAATTCTTCTCTAACGGGAGACTATTTTGTCGGACCATATGATGATTCTTCAGATGCAATAGATCTCTTGCTTGCCCCTTATGTTCTTTCTAGAGATGCACGCGAGATTGCTTTTCAATCTCTTTATGAGTTTAGTTTATCACCAGAAGCTGGGATTGCTCTGAGACCCAACGCAGACAAATTATTTATTTTTATATCTGACGAAGAGGAACAAAGTCCTATATCAGTTGAAATATTTAAACAGTGGCTTGACAGCTATAATGAAAAAATTCAGCATGATGTTGTAACAATATCAATAACAGAGAACTCAGAGTGTACTCATTTTGACCATGACGTCGGACGCAGATACAACGATCTATCTAACTACTATGGAAAAAATTACATAGACATATGCAGCGATTGGACTGACTCTCTTGCAAACAGTTCTTTCTTAGTAAACTTAAAAAAATACATTAACCTTCAATACACACCTGTCGAAGACAGTATAGTTGTCGCTATAGATGGAGAAGCAAATGAACTTTGGTATTACTTGCCAGAAACAAATACAGTTTATTTTGATTTTGATGTAAAAGAAGGAACAGTAATAACAATCGGTTATAACACGCAACAGTCAACAGAATAGAGAATATAACCTATTAAGTGAGATATATAATTAAAGTGAATGCAAAAGAAAAAATAAATGAGTTTCTTGAAAAACTGGCAGATTTTTTAGGTATTACTCCTCAAAAAATACCAGTTCCAGTTAGAGCAAAAAACAACAGGAAAAGAAAATGAAGATATCTAGATCAGAATTAAGAAAAATTATACAAGAAGCTTCAAGTGAGCACTTTTTAGGTGGTCAAGCTGATTATGAAGAGAAGCAAGATTTAATGCGTCAAATGGCCGCAGAAGATGAAATTGACTATGGCGAGGAAAGAATACAGGATGACCTAGAAGACATGTATCTACAAGACCTAGATTCTCTTGTTAGAATTATAAGACAGGCCCGAGCAATTGATTTTTCTAGATTGGTCGGTGAGATAAGAAAGCAAAGGTATTTGTCTAAGTATGACATGCAAGATATAAAGGCTATGCTGGCAGACTTAGTTATGAAAGGTGACATTAGTTTTGACACAGACTCCGGGCAGTGGACTATATTTTAATAAATAGCACCATGTTTTGACATAATTGATCCTGACGATGTTGTATCTGTATAACCCAATCCGTGTCCTATTTCGTGCTCAATAAGAATTTTACTGTCTAAATTGTAAGATTTTATCCATATTCTAGCGTATGCAATGTCGTTGGTGCCTGAGTAAACGTTTCTAATTGCGTATCCTTCGTTTGATCCTACAATTTTATCATCAACATAAAAGGCAATTTCTCCGTAGTTTGGTGTCTTATTGCAGCTTTTTCTAATGACTTTGCCTATTTTCATTCCTCGTTCCTTCCATTGAGTAATTGCAGTATTAATTACCTGATCTGGTATCTGGATATTATTACATAACACAATATTTGGAACATGTGTTGACCAGCCATCCATTTTAAGGTGTGATATATTGTCTGCGCTTGCTGTGTTTAATAATGCTAAAAGTAAAACAAGTAAAAATTTCATGTACATCTCCTATTTACATCATATATCATAAATAAAAGTTTTACAAAATGCAAGATTTTAACCAATACAAAACAGTTCAAATACCGATAGGTAAGAAAATATATACGCTTTACGTTGCAGATAATAATCAAAAAAGAATTAAAGGTCTATCTGATATTCCCTACATCGGAAAAAGAGAAGGGATGCTTTTTACATATCCGGAGCCTGTTTGTCACGCCTATACAATGGAATCAACAAAGTTTCCCTTGAGAATCATATTTATTGATCAAGACTTTAACGTGGTAGAGACTATTAGTGCAAAAGCAGGCCAAAAAGAAGAAGTCAGACCAATGTCTGACTTCAAATACGTTATAGAAGTTTTAGAAAAATAATTTTCTATTGTTTTCTTTTATGAAGGCTGTTCCGAATTGGTAATTAAGTCATAATTTGATTTTGTAATAATTATAGCTGGACCAATACCGATAGACTTAGTGAAGTTTTTTAGAGCCTTTTCTGTATTGGGTCCAAAAAATCCATCTGGTTTTGCACCAATCTTTCTTTGCACTGCAGCAATATGCCCTTTGGTCTTATCTCTGTGACCTCTTTGTATTGGAAAGTTGTCTGTCTTAGTATATCTGCCACCAGTACCCGGGGCGTCTGGTTGGGTTTGAGATGAGCCCTTGCTATCTTGTCGGTTATCTTGTTTTCTCTCACGATCAGGCTTTGAGCGTCTGGCGGCCAATGCCTCATCTTCTGCCTTTTCGGCTGCCCAGGCGGCGTCTGACTTGGCAATGTCATCATCTTTGTAAAAGTCTATCAAAGCATCGAGTATTGCATCAGCTCTTTTGTATCTTGGACTATTTTTCTTTTTAAAAGGCCCGGGCTTGGCTTTTTTGTTTGTACCCGGAAGGTTATCTCCGTATCTCATTGCTGACAATTCTTGAGATGCCCTTACAACGGCCGCATACTCTGGAGATCCATCTTTAGCTTGCGCTTTTTTTGCCTTACTAAGAATTTTTTGATATTTTCTTAAGTTAACTTCATTAATAGTCGACTCTTCATCTTTAAGATTTTCGGTGATAAGTCTTTTTAAATTTTTTCTGCTTATTTTCATATTAATTCCCTTGATTACTCATCTCTCAATATAGTTAATTATAATAGAAAAATTAATTATTCTTGAGGATGTAGATTAAAAAATGATAGCACAAATAATTCTTGCGTGGATTTACGGGCACACCTTCGAATACGTTGCCCACAAATATTTTTTGCACAATCACAAAAAATTTAAATTTGCATTTAAGAATCATTTTAGCAAACATCACAAAGTAGCTAGAAAAAATGAAATGTATGACGAGGCTTACGAAAATTTATTATCATCAAAATTTGAAATTTTAGGATTAGTGATCGCGGCTATTTTACACTTACCAATACTAATATTCTTCCCTTATGCTTACATCACTCTTTTATTTTCTCTAATTTCTTATTATGTTCTACATAGAAAATCTCACACAGACGTTGTATGGGGAAAAAGATGGATGCCTTGGCACTATGAACATCATATGGGTAAAGATCAACACAAGAATTGGGGCGTTAGACTTCCTATAATTGATATCACGTATGATTTTATCTTTAGTAGTGAACAAAGCAAGTAAAAACCATACTTATTCCATAAGTAAATACAAACGGGAGTACTCGTGCAAGAAGAAAGATTAAGATCTCTCATAAGAGAAGAATTTAAAAGAAAGTTATCAAATAGTGCTTTTGGTGAAGAGTTTAACTATATCCTCATGGAAGCAAACATAAATGAGCTTGATATAACAGGTGGTTTAGGGGCTATGTTAGGTTTTGTTGGCGACAACATACCAGAAGCCGGTCAAGATGCTTTTAAACAGTATTTACTCACTCAGCTATTTCAATTCTTAGATGGTGCTGGACTACCCTTAGATCCCAACAGTATCTTTGGTGGCGTACTAATAAACGTTATTGAGCAATTAAAATGGACGCAGCTTAGTGGCTACTTAGATGATGAAGGGTGTGAAAAGCTTACTGACGATGTACTTAAGGGTGTACAAGAAGGTTTGGTTCAAGAAAACGTAATGAATGAAATAGCAGCTGTATTTTTTGGACCTGAATTTAGACTTGGTGGAGTGATTGGCGCACCTATTAGAGAGCTTATAAACATCAAGCTGCAACAAATGACAGAATCTTTAAGACAACCCTTAATATCCTTCATCTGTGATCACAGAGACATGGAAAAGCTTTTTAGCGATTTTAAAGGGATGGCAAAGGGCGCATCTGGTGCTGCTGGATCAGCTACAGCCAAAGCGGGCGAGAGACTTTCAGATTCAGATCTTTTTAAGCAAATAGCTTCAATGAATTAGAGGAAAAAATGGATAGAAAATTAATTAGAAAATACATTTTGCTCGAAATGAAAAATAGAATTAATGAGCAATCTAAAAAACCTGCTGATAGTGGTGATAAAAAACCAGCATTTCCTAGCCCAGAAGCTGCGCAGCAAGCAAAAGAACTTTTAGAGCAAACAGCAGCGGCTTTCGCTGGTGGTGTTAAAAAAGGATCAGGGGTAGGATTGTCAGAGGCAGAAGCTAATGAAATCGCTGATGCACTTTATGATGCAACTGAAGGTTGGTCATTGAGTCTTTCTGACATGGCTTCCGGTAAGTTTGGAGCGATAGGGACAAATGAAGCAGCAATTATAGAAAACATAAACAAGATTCCTTCTCTTGCTGATTTATCTTTTGTAGCTCACAAGTACGAAAAGCGCCATTCCGGGTACAATCTTGCAGAGACTCTAGAAGAAGAATACGGTAGTTTTTCTGCCACAGAGTTTGATGATGTTAAAACTGCTATACAAAGTATTTACACAGACAAAGCCATCCTCTTTTTAGATGGAAAAGCTATTACAAAAGTTGAATTGGACAACATGATGGCCTCTGTTAAAAGGAACAGTGCTGAGATTGCAGCGGGTGCGAAAGCGACTGACAATCTTGATGTTTCTGGTGCCCTCGCCGGCGCCGGTTTAGGTCTAGCTGGAGGTACAGCCGCGACATTTGGGTTCGGTGCAGGAATGGGAGTTATTGCAGCGTCATCCATAGGTATTCTAGGTTACATCGGAGTAGGATCTGCTGCAGCCTCAGGAATGGGTACAATGGCGGCTGTACTTGGATCAAACCCAGCGGGCTGGGCTGTTGCTTTAGGGATAGTAGCTATTGGAACAGGTGTTTATGCAGCGACTGATAGAGGCGAGCTTGACAGCGCTCAGCTTGCCATGCTTAATCCTGAATTCTATAGAAAACTAGTGACAATGTTTCCTCAGCTTGCTGATAGTTTTTCAAAAAGAGCCGGAGAAATAGATCCAGAAGATTATGCTGTAGCAGAGGGAGGTGACTATCCACCCTTAGGATGGGGCCTTGACAAACCTTACTTGAAGCACATTATTCTTACAATGAACGCATACGCTTCAACTAGAAAACTAGAAGGATACACACCTTGCTCTGGAAATGAATGGACACCAGAAGTTCAAAATTGCTGGACTAAGTTTGCTCCACATGCACTAGAGAATTGTGACGTCTTTTCAGCCCACAAAGACAAGGCCGGAATATCATCTTCTTGGCCTGCACTTTCAAGAGGTCTAAGTCCAGACTTTCCTGCTTACTACCCGAATCCAAGAGGTTGTCTTGCATTCTGCTTAGACGCATACTACTGTGAGATTAGATACGGAAACGCGGTCGGTGGAGATGCACCAGCGGCGACCGCACCTTCAACCACAGAGAGAGAGCCAGAAACTAGAAGATCAAAGCGTGGTGGAGACAGAAGTTTAAGCAAAGTTCAGATAAGGTTGTCTACAACTGGAAGAAACTTTAAAGACTCTGGTTTTAAATTAGCTAACGGGGAAGACCCGGACGCGGTCATTAAGACAAACTTGATTAATTTGTTAGATAAAAACGCTCAAAATAGAGGAATTGCTCAAACAACCCTTAAGTTCTATGCTGAAGTTAGAGGAAACAGAGTTGTTGACATGGAAAGAATGGGTTGGGATGGCTCTGCAAGAGACTGGGTTGCTAGAAAGAATACAATTAACTCTGAAGTGAAAACTGTCTTAGACGGAGGAAATCTAGTGATTCCAGACGGCTTTAAGTTTAACAAGGGTAGAAAAGGAAAAGGACCTAAGACTATAAACTTTTCTGTTGTATTTAGAGCAGGTTCATATTAAACAGAGGGTATAAAGTGAAATTTTTACTTGATGAAGAGCATGTAAGAAATGTCATTAAAAACATTCTCGAGTCTAAAATAGAAGAAGGCGGATTTAAATCTTGGGATGTAGGCCCGGGTGGAACAGACTACGCTAGAGATACTATGCGAGATGCAGGAGAAGATCCAGACTTTGATGATGACGGATCAGACGGATCATCAGACGAAAGGAGTAATTTAGTTCCAGGACCGGCTTCAAAAGGTAGCGCTGCTAGAAATGCAGAAGAAGAGTTTAAATTTTGGTCAGGACGTGACGAAAAAGATCCTGCTGTTCAACAACGACTTCAGCAGTACGGCCAGCATGTAGGTAGAAATAAAAAACTTTTCCCAAAAGCACCCTGGAGCGCCGGATTTATATCTTGGCTTTTTCGTGACGATCCTAGTTTTAAAAAATCAGCAGGTCATGCAACTTACATGAAAGACGCAAAAAAGAACAGAGACGCTGGAGCTAAGTCAGGATATGTAGCTTATAAGCCAGAAGAAATTAAGGGGAATCCCACACCGGGTGATATAGTTTGTAAACCAAGGGGGACTGGTGACGGATGGGACAACATAGGAGCCGCAAATCACTGTGATGTATATGTCGGTGCTGGCAAAATGGTAGGAGGGAATCTCGGAGATACTTCTAAAAAAGTCAGTTATAGTTCTAACAAAGCTTCTATGATTATAAGAAAGTTAGCAGAGGGCAAAAAATTAAATAAAGATGAATTAAAAGTCATAGTAAGTGAAGCTATTGTATTTCATAGTATTAAAAAAAAACTAATAGAGGGCGGATTTGAGACTTGGGATGTTGACGGGGCTGTAAGAAGTAGTATTAGTGGCGCCGGAGCTTCGGGATCGAGCTCAGAAGAATTTAATGTTGCTCAAGTTGCTGGTAACTACCCAAAAGAAAATATAGGAATGGTAGTAGAAGCACTAAAGAGTGTCGGTATAACAAACCCTAACGCAATTATGGGTGTTTTATCTGTCGTTGCTAAAGAATCAAACTTTGTGCCTAAGAGTGAAAAAGGCTATAGCGGTACACCAATATCAAGAATTAGATACGTTTTTTCTAAAAATAAAATATGGTGCGATGTTCCTGAAGCTGGTATTAGAGCTGGAACAACGTTTGCATCTCTAACTGATGAGCAAATAAGTATAATTAAGTCTAGCGACGAAATGTTTTTTAACGTTCTTTATGGAGGATGGCTTGGTAACAACTGTGATGGTGACGGTTGGAAATACAGAGGTAGGGGTTTTAATCAGTTAACCGGCCGGAGCAATTATAAGAAAGCTGGTTTTGAAAGCAACCCAGATGCAGTCAATGAACCTGCCGGTGCTGCAAAAGTAGTTGCTATGTTTATGACAAAATTTCATACTAATGTGTGGACACCTGAACAGCTAAACTCTGCGAAAACACCAGAGGATGGCGCAAAAATGGCTGCTGATATTAACGGAGGGCAGAAAAACAAAACCAGGGCGAGGAGAAATGCGCTTGCTAGACTAGATCAGTTTAAAAGCATTTTTGGAGCTGAAAAAGACTCTGTTATAGTTTGATATACTTTGATTCGTATATTGCTTTTCTATCTTCCCTTTCCTTAACAAATCTTTTTATCAATTCGCCAGCCCGGGCATTTGCTTGATCTTCGTGAAAACCGCCGGCGTCTCTAATTTTACCTCTTAATAATCCTGTTTGATCTTGCATCATATGCGTCATTTCGTGTGCTATGGAACGCATAATATCTGGTAGCGCTCTGTTTTTCCCATATATGTAGCAAGAGTTTTCATTTACAATGTATGCAGCTGTTGTTGATATACTATATGGCTCTCTTTCTGAGACAACATAGACTTTAAAATTTCCTTCTATTGGGAGCATATCCGCACAGTATGAGCAAAATTCTGCAATATACTGTTTTTTCTTGCTGTCTAGCTCGAGTTTTTTATCTATATAAAGTTTCATTTTTACTACCTAACGTGTTGATGATACATTTCTATTATGTTTTCAAGCCTAGCTCCGCCAGTGACTTGGTAAAAATCTATAACTGATACATCTAATATAGAAACTAGTTGACCTTTGCTATTTACCACACCAGAACCAGAACTTCCTTGTATTCCCGGGACTGTATAAAAGCAATAAGGCTGACCATCATAACAACCCGCAAAGAAACCTTCAAATAACAATCTCATTTCATGTTGATACAAGCCAAGAGGTGAAGAAGCTGTATAGAGTTTCTCTCCGACATCAGGATATTTCTTGGCCGGTTTGATTTTCTTTAGCTTGTATGCATAAGGCGATGTAAAAGTGATTACACAAAGATCACTTTCTATGTCTATAAACATTTCTTCTATTGGATAAAAATTTCCGTAGTATGCAACTCTATTTTCTAATCTAAATTCTATGGTCGGATTTAACATTTTAACCATAGAAAGACTAGACTCTGCATCTGAATCGCACCAGTGACCGGCGGTGAATGCATAAACTTTGTCTTTTTCATGATGAACAGCAATGCCCGAAGCTGATGACATTGGCTGACCTGCTTCGTCTCCATCAACTGATCCAATCAAAACAGTATCAACATATAGAAAATTTTGAAGCGGATAAGGGGTATCTGAGGATACTTGATATAATTTGTCAAACTTCTGAATGTGTGAAAAATAACTAACGTTATCTTCTAAGCGATTACCTACTGTAAAAACAAAAGTGACTATAAGTGACAACAATATAATTCGCTTCAAAATCTCCATATAACCTCCGTTTACAACAGACCTACAATATTAAATATTAAAAAAAATAAAAACTTACAATTTTAATATTCAAACAAATCTCAGAGCAGCTGTTCTGTTGACCAGTTTGATACAGGATGAACTCTAATAGTATTTCTATATATTCTTATAAACTCTCCTTAGAATTCATCAGATGATTAATCTGATACTATTCTCTATCTCTATCTCTATCTCTATCTCTATCTCTATCTCTATCTCTATCTCTATCTCTATCTCTAGAGTATCTTATCTCTATTGAGATTTACAATAAAAAATTAATTTTGTAAATTCAAAACATTACTCTTACAGTTCTAATACTAATCTATTATCATCTCTTAAAATGCAATATTTATACTATACATCATCTAGAGTATAATTATCTTATAGTAACAAGAGGCGCAATATGTCAGTTTTTAGAACACACAAGACAAATGCTGATCGATCAGCACCTGACAGAGCAAGACACAAGAAGAAAATTGAAAAAGCAATCAAAGACGGAATACACGATATTGTAGCTGAAGAATCAATTATTGGACAAGACGGAAAGAAGAAAATAAGAATTCCTGTCAGGGGTATTAAGCAATATAAGTTTATTTACGGTCATGGAAAGGGAAGTAAGGGTGTAGGTTCAGCTCAAGGAAAAGACATAAGAAAGGGTCAAGTCATAAAAAAGGGAAAAAAGAAAGGAACCGGTGGAAAACCCGACAAGCCAGGCAAAGAAAAAGGCGAAGAATTTTATGATGTAGAAATAACGCTAGATGAGTTAGCTAAGTACCTTTTTGAAGACTTAAACTTACCTGATTTAGAAAAGAAACAGTCCGACTCAATATTTTCTGAACAGATTAAAAGAAAAGGTTATCGCAGCAAAGGTATAAGAATAAGACTTTCTAAAAAAGAAACTCTTAAAAACAAGATAAAAAGACAGAAAAAGTCTGAGATGAATGGCACATACGACCCAGATAGTGGAGAAAGGTTTCCCTTTCACGAAAGTGACTTAAAATATAAGCATATCGAAGTTAAGAAAAAACCTATAACTAGCGCAGTTATATTTTTTATTATGGATGTTTCTGGCTCCATGGACAAAAATAAGAAGTTTCTTGCGAGATCATTTTTCTTCTTACTGTATCAGTTTATAAGATACAAATACGAATCTGTTGAACTAGTTTTTATATCACACACTACAGAAGGAAAAGAAGTATCAGAAGATGACTTCTTTAAAAAGAGTTCTACTGGAGGTACATTCATATCGTCAGGCCTTACTAAAGAATTAGAAATAGTTGAAAGAAAGTACCCTACAAACAGTTGGAATATTTATAGTTTCCACTGTAGTGATGGAGAAAACTGGTCTGAAGACAACCCTAGGGCATTTAATGCCATGAAAAAAGTTATTGATTTATCACAAATGTCTGCTTACATTCAGATAAATCATACGGGAGAAACCATCTATGGTGAAGAAATGACTGCAATTTTTACGCCTCTCGAATGTGATAAATTCAAACTCATCAAAATAAATGAAAAAGAAGATATTTGGCCGCAATTTAAAAAACTATTTGGAGGTAAAATAAATGTCTGACTGGAACATATCAGATCTAAAAGAGTGGGATGAAAAAATATGTGCTGTAGGTAAAAAATACGGTCTAGATTGGTTTCCAATAGACTATGAAGTATGTGACTATTTCGAAATGATTGGACACATGTCTTACCATGGAATGCCTTCTCATTTTAATCACTGGTCTTACGGAAAGAGTTTTGAGAGAACACACTTTATGTACAATGCTGGTGCAGAAGGACTTCCTTATGAGCTTATCATCAATAGTGATCCCAGTATTGCCTATCTTATGCGTCAAAACGAACTATTTCTTCAAATACTCATTATGGCACATTGTATAGGTCACAGTGACTTTTTTAAAAATAATAGATGTTTCAAAGATACAGATCCTAAACATGTTGTATCAAGAATGAGAAACGCAAAAAAAAGAATACAAAGCTACGCAGAGAATCCTGCTATTGGAATAGAAAAAGTAGAAAGCTTGATTGATAATTTGCAAGCAATTTCATTTCAAACAAATAGGTACGGTATTCCTAGAAAGTCTAAAGAAGAAATAAAAAAAGAAGAAATAGAAAGATACAATAAGTTAAAAGAAAAAGGAATCACTTTAGATCAAGATCATCTAGAAAATAAATTGCTTAAGGCTGACTATGATCTTTTTGCTTTCTTTCAAGAATACTATCCTTATAAGTTTAAAGATTGGGAACTTGATATATTCGATATTATTCACAGAGAATCACTATATTTTATTCCTCAAATCAAAACTAAGATTCTAAATGAAGGCTGGGCCAGTTTTTGGCACTATAAAATTCTTCACGAGTTAAACTTAGAAGATAAGTTTCACATACCATTTTTAAAATTACACAATGCTGTTGTAAGACCTCACATAGGGGGGCTAAATCCATATCATATCGGCTTTTACATATTTACAAAAATTGAAAGAGAATATGGCTTAGAAAAATGCTTTGAGGTAAGAGATACACACGATGATGTATCTGCTTGTAGAATATACTTGGAAGAAGAAGATATTAGAGAGTTAAACATATTTTCTTATGTAAGAAAACAAGCAGGAGAAATTGTAATATCAGACGTAGCTGATGAAGAAGACTGGAAAGTTGTTAAACAAGATATGCTTAGGTCTATAGGCGTAGGTAGTATTCCTCAAATTTATGTTGAAAGAATAGAAAAAGATAACACCCTTGTGCTTAAGCACGAATATGACGGTCGCGATTTAGACTTAGAACATGCTGAAAAAGTCACGGATCACATAAAAAGCTTGTGGAAAGATGACGTAAGATTGTATACTATACTAGAAGATGAAGTTTGGGAAATATAGTTAACATTAGATATAATTATCATTATATTTACTAAGAAGGAGTAGAGTTAATGGCACGCAAAGATTTTTTAAAAATCATTCAAGAACAAAGAGGAAAAAAGAAAGCTGAAAAATTCTCAGGATCTTTCTTAGACTACTTACATCTTTTAAAAGATGACCCTAAGATAATTAAGCTTTCACATAAAAGATTATACGAATCTATTCTAAAGAGTGGTGTAAAAACCATAG
>MDTB01193817.1_pt1 | contig 21046 bp, 17 predicted proteins | sample 811161 | NCBI WGS metagenome assembly MDTB01 (sample SAMN05326650, study PRJNA326480) | marine metagenome | isolation source: seawater | place: Mediterranean Sea | collected 2009
CATTGGTCTTGAAGTTGATTGAGTTGAAATTCCCATTTTAGAAGGTGGGCAATCAAAACAACCAATCGACTCTCCAACTCCTGGTGATTGCTCTTACCCATGTCATCCAACTCCTGAACCAAGTGGTCCAAATCAACTTCCTGCCAACGTCTTTGGCGCAAGAGCTCGCTTTGTTGCTGGGTCCAGGCTAAAAAGTCTTTCTCGTAAAGCATAGGTTTCTCCCAGAGATTAACTTGAACTTCATTTTCTTGTTTGCCGGATTAATCATTAAGTATGACATTTTAAAATCTTTCCCAGTTGAGGTCTCATATAAGTTGCTACCGCGTATAGCCGAGGGACACATCTGCAAATAAAAATACTCACAATGAATCCAGATCCTTCAGTCGGAAAAGGCGAGCGATCGGGAAAGCGTGGAAGACTTCCTCAAAAACCTCCTTATCGTAATTGCCAAGTAAGTACATCTGGTTGAAGTTGGAAGCCCAGACCACTTCTTCCATCAAATAGATCTCACTAAATTGTCGTTCATTCGGCATCATTAGTTGCAGGCTAAGACCCTGCTCCTTCAGTTCCTGAATTTTGGTTTCTCTACCTTGAATCGATTGCACTAATCGGCGCAGCGGGATCTGTCCATTCACCAATCCTTCCTTCAAATCGACTGTGACTCCTTGACAAGTCAGGACTTGGTTCTCTAACTTTGAACATTGAAGACGTTGGTAGCCCTTAACACTTTTTTGGAGAGTATCGAAGTTCCAGGAGCCTATTGAGAAAAGTGCTGAAAATTTACCAATCATGTCATAGGTGTAGAAAACAAAAATCGGCTCACGTGGCTTGTATTTACCAGAATAGACTTCCCGCAGTAGGGTATTCTTGTTCTTATTAAATCGATTGATTCCAGCAGATCCTTGGGAAGCAAGGAAGCCGATGATTCGGCGCATTTCTTCTTGCTCACTGCTGATGAAGGATCTTGCGATAAAATATGTGAGACCACTGAATTGAGATCCTCCATCATGGAAGACAGCACGCTCTGTCTTGTCAGTAATGGCATAACCGTAATCCCACCAGGTGTAGATCGCTCCATTTTCAGGGACGAGCTGCTTAACTTGATCAAATGTTTGGTAAACTGGTGGAGGAATTGAAGGGCCAGGGACGTAACTAATGGCGGTCATTGGAGCAAAAAAAGTCCAACTTCCAAACAAACCAACATAGATGAGCGCTTGCCCAACTAAATTCGCATTGCCCCAGATTGGATGAGCTTGTGCCACACTGGGATCTTCGGGTTCCAATCGTGATTGGACCCACTCCCAAGCTAGCCGAATAGCAATCGTCAACAATACTCCCAAGCCAAAGCCCACAAAAGGTGCCAGAAACATTATGAAGCGTCGACTGGATTGAAAACCAAATAGACCAAGAGCAAAAATTGGTAGCAGCGGAATCACTACCGGCCAGTAACGAACGGCGAAAAGAGCAAAAGCAATTAGCCCAAGCCAACCCCAGGTGGGTTGACTCAGGACTTGCTGCAAGACCTCACTCATTGGCACCTTGGCTGCCTCAGAGATGGTATTGAAAACGTTCGGGAAAGTAACAGGATTCAGTACTTCCTGGGCTTGCGCTTCTTTGATAGCACCCACACTTAGATAAACATCTAAGAAACTACGTACGCCTGTTAGGCCAGAAAGTAAATTACCAGGGCCTGTAAAAAAAATAAAAATCCCAATAGCTGGCAGGCTTTCCCGGGCATTTCGCTTCCATATGATTAACCCAACTAATAGGGTCAAAAAGCAACCAAGTGCAAAACCGGCCTTTCCGTACCACCAGAGAAACAGATTCATACACAAACCTGCCATGGCGGCCCAGAACCAAACCCAACGCTCCGTCTTGGCTTGGCAAGCGAGCAAAACAAGATATGCACCCAGGATAGGGAAAAAGACGTTTAGCATATCGGTGTCAATTCGACCGATAGAAGCTCTGACGTAGTATTCTCTACAAAAAGTTCCAATCAAACCTCCAAGCAACCCTGCGATGGGATATCCTACACGCCATCCATAGAGCCCTAGCGGGATGATGAAAAGCCCTCCGGCCAAGATCACCAGCCAATGTCCAGCGAGGTAGAGGTTGCCTGCAAAGAAGGGGCTCACCATGGCCACAATAAAACTGAGGAGAGGTATGGAGGTTGGACTAGTGTGGCGCTCAGGTAAGGATACTGTCTGAGCGTCTATACCATTTTCACTGGCAATGATTTTTGCTTGCCCCTCAATAAACCATTGTGTTGTAGAAGGATAGGTCCGCTTGGCAGTACTGTTGTAATATTCTCCATCACGATATTCCTTAGCCCACCGCAAGAAAAAAGGGGCATCCAGTGTTGTCATCAAGGGCTGCTCACCCACAAAATACTGCTGTGGATTTTTCTGCCAAGTTTCTAATTGTTGGTAACGAACATTTGCAGTAATAACGTAACAAATGGATAGAATTACCAAGAACAGGATATTGGAAACCAAAGGAGATTTTAGCCCCTCAGGGAAATATTTATGAGGCTTGGGAGAAGCGTTGAGGCTCGTAGTCTCGTTGCGGAAATTTGAAGACATTGAAATTGGATGATAGTGTTCAAGAATTTGTAATAGTAGTGAATTGGCTACCAATCCAACTATATTGAGGTTCGAAGCTCAAGTTGGAAACAATTATTGGTCAAAAGTATCGAACCAACAAAGACTTCAGCTGCAGGAACTCAAAGGTATGAGTAAAAAGGGGCAAGTTGAGCAGTTTGTCTGGTTCGAATCCGAAGTGATACAACCAGAATTAAAAACTAGATTTAGCAGGTATAGTTTTTTAAAAATTCGCTTGGATTTTAAGAGATACTAGTGTGGTTTTGGCTAAAAAAATACTTTTTACAAATAAAACTAGTCAATCTACAAAAATTCAGTTGAATACTTTGAAGTAGAAACTATCGATTAGTGGATGATTGCGTTCAACCAGAAAACTAATAATTGGGAATTCAATACACTGTTCACAAAACATTTTCTATCATCAGAGTCCTCGAATTACTTTCATATATCTTTCAATCACTATTTGCTCATCAAATTCGCGCAACATTTTGTCCCGCCCTCTCAATCCCATCTTTTCTAATTCCTGAGCACTTAATTGTAATACCCTTACCATCTTATCTGCTAAATCCTCAGCATCTCTTGGCTGACAAAGATAACCGTTGACTCCTTCATCAACTACTTGCCGGCAGCCAACCGTATCCGTTGTGATGATGGGCCTGGCCATTGCAGCGGCTTCCAAAAGAGCTCTAGGAGTACCCTCACGATAAGACGGCAAAACAACACAATCAGCCATCGCCAAATATGGCCTCACATCATCCGTTGATCCTAGGTACTCCACAATACCCATTTCAACCCACTGTTGAACTTGCTCCTCCGAGACAGCCGAACGGTTCTCAATTCCCAGAAAGCCAAGCAACTGAAACCGAACCTTCTTGCATTTAGCACGCAGCATTTGTGCAGCTTTTATAAATTCACCAACACCTTTATCCCAAAGTAATCTTGATGTCAGCAGAAAAGTAAACTCGTCTGATCGAGGGATTTGCAGAGGGAGAAATCTGGTGGTATCAACACCAGAGCCTGGCAAGAGTTGAACCTTTGATGGCGCAACCAAAGTCTGCTGAATAAATAAACTTTGATCATCAATATTTTGAAAAAAAACAGTATTTGCCCCACTAAGCGCAAAACGGTAAAGTTTTTTGACAATCCAAGTGATCCAGTTTGTTTTTATGAAAACCGTGCCTAAGCCCGCTACGTTAGGAAAGTAAGGAATAGCTAAGACTTTAGCAGCCAAGCCTGCATAGATATTTGGTTTCACAGTAAAACTCAGCAGAACATCAGGACGCTCTCTCTTGAACAGCTTCCAATAGGCAAAACAGAGTTTCAAATCTTCAAAAGGGTTTGTACCCATGTTCTGGATCGGTATTGGATAGCATCGAATACCTCTCCGACGAAGTATCTCAGCATAATCATCGTCAGGGGCTGCAGTGATCACCTCCCAGCACTCGTCTTGAAAAGCCTTGATGAGATTCGACCGGAAATTGGCAATGTTCCAAGCAGTATTGACAGTTAACAGGATCTTCAATTCTCCTCTTGTTCCTTCTGCAACCAAGCCTGCCACATCAGCACATCCCACAAGTGATACTGCCAGTTAGTTTTACCAGAAAGATGTTCATTCCATTTCTTCCGTATTGGGGCAGGGTTCAGAAAACCTTGCCGGCGCAGTTTCGTATCATCCAACAAATCCTCAGCCCAGTCCCTCAACTCATGGCGTAACCAACGCTCAACCGGTACTGCAAAACCCATCTTTGGACGATCAATCAGTTTTTTAGGAACGTGACGATATAAAACGTCACGAAGAATACGCTTGCCTGTGTGTTGATTAAGTTTCCACTCAAGTGGCAAACTCCAAGCAAACTCAACTAGGCGATGATCTAATAAAGGTACTCTGGCTTCCAAAGCTATTGCCATGCTGGCCCGATCTACCTTCGTGAGAATGTCATCTGGAAGATAAGTTACTAAATCCTGGGCCATCATCCATTCTATGAAGGAAGCACACTTGGGCTGATTGGATTGGGTTAGCCGTGTCGGTGGTTCATTTCCTTGCAGTACAAGCTGGTCCGATTGATCCCAATGAGAAACAAGACTCAGGTATAGATCTCTTTCATTAGAACAGCTTAAAATATACGCTAGGCGATGTGCATTGCGTCCTGGTGATTGCATTCGCCAACGCTCAGGAATCATTGGTTCCACTATCTTGTAGCAGCGATTCCAGTTTTCCACTGACATACTTCTCAAAATATGCCTGCTGATAGAGCAAAAACTCTTGGGTGATTTTCCAAGTGTTTCCCAAATCGGTGCTGCCCACAGATACCGATTATAACCACAAAACAACTCATCTCCACCATCACCAGATAAAGCCACAGTTACATGCTGTCTAGTCAGTTGAGAGACAAGGAAAGTCGGAATCTGAGAGGAATCAGAGAAAGGCTCATCATAAATTGTTGGCAACTGCGTAATAACGTCTAATGCCTGCCTTGGTGAAGCAATGAGTTCTATGTGGTCAGTATTGAGATGCTCAGCAACAGCAGCTGCGTGTGGTGCTTCATTGTACTCCTCCTCAGTAAATGCGATCGAAAAACTCTTAATCGGCTTTGAACTCTGGGCTTGCATCAAGGCAACAATTGTACTGGAATCCACACCACCAGAAAGGAAAGCACCAAGCGGAACATCAGAAAGCAGCCGGATTTTTACTGCATCCGAGAGCAAGCCTTCTAATTCCAAAACTGCCTCTTCATAGCTTCCTGGAAAAAGATTTTGCTGGCTTACTGCAGCAACTGTCCAAGCATCCCAGTAAGTCTTAATTGTTGGATCTGCTGATGGTTCAGTAAGTGTGAGTATTGATCCAGGAGTAAGTTTGTGGATACCATGATAAATTGAATAAGGCGAAGGAATTACATTGTGTCGAAAGAACAGAGTAAGAGCATCACGGTTAATTTCACCTCTGAAGGCAGGATGAGCGCGTAAAGCTTTAAGTTCAGAGCCAAAAAGAAAAGTACCTTGTTGCCAACCGTAGTAGAGTGGCTTAATTCCCAAGCGATCCCGAACAAGGTGCAACCGATGTTCTTCTTCATCCCAAAGGGCAAACGCAAACATCCCCACAAACCGTTGAACTGCTTTCTGTAGCCCCCATGCCTCAATGCATGCTAAAATGATTTCCGTGTCAGAATGACCATGCCATTCGACTACTTTTCTCTCGTTCTCCAACGCTTTTCGCAAAGCTGGAGCATTGTAAACTTCACCATTGTAAGTGATTACATAACGATTGGAATGAGAGGCCATAGGCTGCTTTCCAGCAGATGACAAATCCTGGATAGCCAAACGACGGTGGCCTAAGGCTAGACCATGGTCAGGCCATTCCAAAGCACCAAACCCATCAGGTCCTCTGTGAAAAAGTGACTCTGTCATCTTGACTATACTTGACCTCAGATGGGTTTGACTGACGACACGCTGTTCCCAGCACCCAGCAACGCCACACATTCAATTCACCAAGCTTACGTACAGATCTTCATAGCGTTGAGCAATGTCCTCCATCTTATAGTTGTTTGCGATTCGCTCTCTAGCAGCGCATCCTCTTGCATATCTTTCCTCTACGCTACATGAAATGGCAGTTCGCAAACCATTGACCAGAGATTCCTCATCATTCGGCAAAACAACCCACCCAGTCTCACCAACAATTTCAGCACAATCACCAACATCAGAAACTAAGCAAGGAACACCGGAAGCCATGGCTTCACCAACAACGTTTGGAAAGGATTCTCCAAAGGATGGAAGTACAAGAAAATCGAAGGCTTGCATCAGGTCTGAAATATCCTCACGAGGTCCAAGTAACAGCACCTTCTTTTGAATGTCTAGCTCTTTGAGTAAACCAGTAATTTCTTCATTTTCTGATGTGACTCCAGATCCACAACAAATTAGTTTTAAGGGAGAATTCAATTGATCCACTTGAGAAAATGCTTTCAACAAGCCCCTATGATTTTTTAGAGGATCAAATCTGGCAACATGTCCGAGCACAACACAATCATCAGCTATACGAAACAAATGCCTAAGCTGTGCCCGCTTTGAGACATCGGGACTGAAAAGCTCTAACGAAAAGCCATTTGGGATAATACTAAATGATTCTTTAGAGTATCCCAGAGTTTGGTGGGCTAAGGCAGATCTATGGGAATTACAGATAATTCGGGAGGGGATTGAAGATGATAGAAGCGCACAAAGACGAACAACCAGACGCGTATGGAATTTAGTTTTGTCCGTGTCCAGATTTGTATTTCTAATGTTCCAGACGACGTTACCAACACCGGACAATTTTGAAAACAGACCCCCCAATAAATCAGCATGATAAAGCCAGGTCTGTATAACATCAGGCTTGATATCTCTAAGGAGCAGCCACAAACGCATTAAGCCATTCAATGAAATATGGCCAGGGGACATATTAAGAAAATTAAGTGAGATATTTGCACTATGTAACCGGTAACCGGAAGGACCGTCACCTGTGAGAGCAACAACATACATATCAAATTTCTTCTGGTTAGCATGCTCGACAAGTTTACACAGCATCTGCTCCGCACCACCCTGACCTAAACCAGTAATGATATGAAGAATCTTAATTTGGGATGAAGCAAGTGCCATAATAAAGCTGTTTTATAAATTATTGAAAGTAGTCACATAATTTTACTAAGTAAAACCTTTACTTCACTTCGTACAATGCCCAATTTCCAAAAAGTTTTGGGGAACTGTCACCAGTCTCTTCAGAAAATATGGTCTGCCCTTCAGGCCACCAATCAATATTCAAAATAGCATATGAAATATTCCAATCAGCAAGAGTTTTCCGAATAGGTTCTTTCATGACTGGCCAATATGGTTCAAGAATACGAAAACCAAAGCCGTGACCACCCCAAAATACCGAATGATTTGTCATAAGAGCTATTTTTTCTGTGAAAGTGACTGGGAAAGCAGCAACGTTCGTAGGAGGTATTTTTTCTAGATGAAGGATTAGTTGATCTGCTGAAATATCATAATTCTTTTCATACCTTTTTCTTTTCAAAAGACCCAAGAATAAAACCATTAATGTGACAGAAATGCCACCTGCAAAAAGAGAAAAATTTAAAAAAGAAGGGTCTGTAGACAGAATGTGTCCCCACCAAAGTGAAGTAGGAAGGACAGCATTGTAAATATAAAGATGACCACCACCTAGGCATTTAAGAAAAGGTATAAAAAGAGTAAGTATTGCAGCAGCATATGCGATAGAAAACCAAGCAAGTATTAACCAAGATGGCGGATCAGTATAAAAAAGGGTAAAAGGCAAAATTAAACCTGCTGGTAAATAGCTTACGACAAGAAACAAGTGACGGATGAGCCCATATAAACCTTGAAGATGAAAAGCTTCATTCAGTGAAGCTGATGACTTATAAATTGGGGAATTTCGAAATTGGTGAACACCTAGAATAGGCCAATTTCGAAACCAGAATGCAATTATATCCCAATGTGCTATCCATTGCATTTTCTGAAAACGAATCCCAGTTAACATAGTTCCAAGTATTAACCCAAAACAGGGGGTTAAGACACCAATCCATAACCCTAATGATGAATAATCACACAGTGAAAGAATCCAGAAAGGAAAAAGGAAAAAATAAAATTGAGTAGTCATTTTATGGGAAAGTATCATTGCTGAAAAGGAGAAAACACCAACTGTAAAATAAAGAAAACCAGATAGATTAGATACGAATGAAGCACCAACAATTTGGCAGGCAAGTGAAATGGACAAGAGAAGGTTGCCTAGACTACGGGATGTCAATTGTGTATTGTACGCGACAAGGACTGGAGCTGATAAAAAGACAACTATTACTAAAACTAAGAAGAGGGGATTCAAAGAGAAATGGAAATATATATAGATTAGTACAAAGATTGTCAGTAGATCAAGAAATTGTATAATCCATATACTTCGTGGACTTGAGATAAACTTGTCAGAAAAAAGACTCAAAAGAAAGGAAAAGCCAGGAGGGTAGAATTGTCTACTATCCTCAAGTAAAAATTTATTTTTGAGATCAATCGGTAATCTTTTTTGGGTTCTGTAAGCTCTCGATACAAGAATCCAATAAAAATGATCTACCGCAGCTCCCTTTGACTTACAAATAAAAATATAGCGAACTAACGTGAACAGCAGGATGAGAACAATGCCGCAAAGATAAAAGAGCCAGTCATCTTGTATATCAAGGACATTCGGCATCTAGTGAATTATTTGAGAACATTTGGAGAATTCATAATCAATTCTTCTTCAGTAGGAATAGAATCATGGTTAATGGAATGACGCTCTACACTAAAATTAGCAGATTTCGTTTGACCTAACTGAGGTAGTCCATAGCCAGAACAAAGCTTGCAAATAGAAATCTCTTTTTGATTCGAAAGAATTTTCTTGCGGAAATCTATTGCTTTCTGCCCATTAAAAACACAATTGAGTCCTTGTTCAAAGACATTACCAAAGATATATTCACCGTTAGGATCTCGACAACACGGAACAGCATCACCATTCCAGTTAAGCTGTATTGAATTCCAAATCCAAATACACTCATTTTGAGGAATCTTCTTTGGCTTCAATATACCTTGCTCAAATGCCTCTTCATCATAAAACCAATAACGCTTATCTTTAGGGAGATAAGCATAGGCTTCTAACATATTTCGAGCACACGGATCAATCACATTTGCTTTATCAATGCCTATCTTTTTTGCCCAATCAAGGAATTCAATGACTTGGTGTTCATTATGACGCATCACAATAAAACCAACCTCTATTTCCACATTGCTTCTTTGGTGTTTCTTTCTCAATTCAAGCAATTCTTCAATTTTTGAAATGGTTTTGTCTAAATGGGTTCTAACCCGATATCTGCTATGAGTATCTTGATTCATTCCACCAATCTGAAAAGAGATCCGATTAATATCAGAATAAATTACACCCTCAGGATCGACAAAATCACCATTAGTACATGTTTCGACAAAGATATCTTTGCTTCGCGCGTAACGAATCATCTCATAGGAAGACTTATTCAAAAAGGGCTCACCCATGAAGTAATAAAGTAATACAGCTGTTGTAGGTGCAACTTCGTCAATTAATCTTTCATAATTATTTTTATCAAGAAATCCAGTCTTCCTCTTCATGTCTCCCTTACCAGTCTCACACACAGGGCAGCGAGCATTACAAGCGTTGGTTGGCTCAATTGAAATATGAACTGGAGACATTAAAGGACCTGGTTTTCTAAATTGAGCCATGCCTGAGTTCCAAAGCAAAGATTTCCAGCCCTTTGGACGGTTTCGCAGCATTTCAGTTAATAAATTGATTTTTCTTTTCAGCATAACAACTTTCCTATATTTATCTTGGCCACGTTGGATGTTTCATTAATGAAATAGATAAACAGTCTGCAAGCAAATCGTCTACATCCATCTCATTTTTCAATGGTCGAGGGTTCTGTTGATGGATTAATTCCCAGCTCTTGTTTTTTGTTTCGACCATTACTTTTAATCCAAATTCTTCACCATTACTCAAGATTTCTATCTTCAATGGTCGATCTGGAATCCATTGTTCTTTGAGGGCAATCGAAATTTTTTTTTCTATTAAATCATTCATAAAAAACTTGATTCTGAATATTTTTTTCGGATTGGTTGAAATCTACCAGCGACCCATTCAGCTCCTTCCCATTCATCTTTTAAAATCGAATCCAATGCGATCTTGAGCTGTTTTGCTCTCGCATCAGTAGAATGAGAATCTATTATTAACCTCTGGCCATTTTGTATTATTATTTGCACTTCTTCTTGATTTTTTATCAGCCACTCATGCAAGTCTGGAATCTCGTCTGGCTCACATTCTATAGCATTATACTTATTTTTGAATCCGATTGATTCAAAGCCACAGCAAGGATTGCATACTAGCAAACTTCCTAATGCTGGAATTTCAAAATATTTTCTGATTGGGTATTTAAGTCTGGATCCACAAGTATAACTAAACTTAGAGTCTATAATATCTTCTCTAAATCTCCATCTCAAATAGTTCTGAAATAAGCGATAAGAGTATGGATTTAATCTGATTTTTTGAAGTAGTCCACCTATATTCAAGTGTTTACCACTTACCTTTATGCCCGCTTTTTCCAGGGCTCTTTTAGCCTTTTTCCTCAAATCATATTCAACTCCAGGTACACACCAAAATTTATCTCTAAAGTCAATTGAGGAGTAATTTAACTCTGAATCTCCCGTAAAGTGCAGCAGCGGAATATTCTTTTCTGGAACTCTTAAACACAAATTCCGCCAGTTATTATTTGGTTTTGGAAAAAATGTCTCGCTTTCAAGATGTGGTAGATTTTCTATCTTTTCAACAAATTGCTGGTTCCACCCAATAAAGAAATCAAGGTTTTTCTCGACTAAATCTATTTGTTGCTGAGTGAAATTAAAATAATCACTTTCCAGAAAGAAGGATCCTTTTGGGAGTTCAATCTTTTCAAGAAGTGTTAAATCCTTTTCAAGAAAATCTACATCATTTATGTCAAAATCAAACCAATAGTTTCGTCTGAGTCCTTGCTTAAGAAGTTTAATATCTGTGATTTGTAAAAAAAAAACTAGCTCACTCATTAAAATCAAATCAAACGGGCCTTTTTTTTTAATAAATGAATTTATTCCTAAGCTTAACGTATCTCTTGAAACAAATCCTGGTCCAAAAATTTTTAGGGTTGCAATCTTGGAAAGAATATTCGGAATTAACTGTCTTGTTGGGTTTAAGTATTGTAATTTCAAATCAATATATAGTATTTTCATAAATGAACTTACATGCTTTTTCAATTTGGATCTTTATTGAAATGAATTTTTCTATACTTTTTAATGGGTTGCCAAAATTGGGTGGTTAGAGCAACTGAAGTAATTGCTTCGGTTGGAAAATCTACAGACTCATTGCCCCCACTCTGTCCATCCTGATTACATTCTCTACAACACCAACAGGATGTCCACACTACCGTTACAAACCTGTCAACGAATCTTTCAGACGCTACGGCATTGCAGAGACGCAGCACACAAGCTGCAAACGTATAAACTCTACCTCAAAGGAATAGTTTGCGAGCAATTGGGCAGAGTGATTGAAGTGCACCATAAAGCGTTCTCTCGCTGGTTTGTTGAACCCGCTGAAAAGCTGTTAGAAATCTGAATAGAATCACCGGCCTTCTCCTTCGTTGGATTTGATAAACGCTGCTCTTTTTTCACCAAAAAATTCAAAATAATGGGATCTGGATAGCAGTCGACTAAAACTTTGGCCAAGTCCTGAGCTTTGCCTGTGGAAAGGTGACATTCAAAACCGGCATCGTTATCTGAGAGCTAATAAAGCACTTACCAACATTGGGCTGCGCCATGGACTGGCGACCAGCGAGACTTTCATCCCTCTACTAAGCAATATACGGAGAAGACCCTCACGACCAAAATTGAATCACTAGACTGCTGAGTCAGGCGCTATCTATTAAGTCTTCACTGCAAGACCCTTACCTCAGAAAATCCGTAACAATATCAGGTGTCTTTTTGAAACAATTCGGCCATAAACTAAACAATTCGTAAACTTCAACGCCTTCCACTTTGTTATATCTCTTTTGTTTAACTTCTATATCACCCGACTATTAAATGCATCAACAAAAGGTTTAATTAGCCTGCTGGCTATTGCGGTCCGCCCATAACAACTAAGAGCATACTTTTCTGCATCTTTCCCAAGGCGCTTCGCTACCGTTGGATTCTGCAAAAGGAATATTACACACTCGCCCATTAATTTTACATCCCTATATTTTGTTAGTAAACCTGTATGTTGATTATCTATAATATTACGGTGCCATGCATGGTCGTAAGCAACAATGGGCTTACCTGCTGCCATTGCCTCTACCAAAGCATTACCTTGCATTGGGGCAACATAAATATCACAGGCACTTACAACAGCTAACCCCTGAGCTTGGCTCAACATTCCTGTAATGCAAAATGAATCTGCAACCCCAAGTTTCGTCGCTTTTTCTATCAAGCCCTCTCTTTCTTCGCCCTCGCCAACAAGTATAAGACTTGCCGTTGGGTAATTCTTTTTTGTATGCGTTAACACATCTATCAAATCATCAGGATGTTTTTCATTATGCAGGCGACCAACAGATACTAAGCGAGGTCTAGATTGGACTAAGACACTGCTTGGGACTGTAGTATATTTCGATTTTTGAATCAAAGCTTCCAAATCTAGTTCATGAAACCAGTCAGAAATCTTGTCCCGGTTCACCCCTCGTTCAACGTAAAAGTCGGGATCGACACTTGGTGTGCCACAATATGTTTCAAATTTCCGGTAAACAATTATTTTATACCAGAGAGGCAAGATGTATTTTAACCACGAAGGGATTTTTTTTTGAGAAGGTAATATTTTTTCCCAGAAAGCTTCAATAAAAACTATTGTTGGTACATATACAATAATTCGAAGGATAAATGCGATAAGAGCAGGGACATGTGGGCCGTTTGCCCGAACAACTTGAAGATTTTCAGTCCTTATCATTTTTGCAATTGTTTTTACTGCCTTAAACAATTGGCGTAACCCAAATAAGAATCTTACAATTTTAATGGGATGTTTTGGAAAATTCCATTCCACATAACGTATTCTGGTTGTGAGATTAATATCTAATTCTTCTTTCCCGTAAGGAATGATAATTAATGATTGTTTAAATTGACTTCCAGGGTTATACCACACTTCTAGGCTAGCAGGATCATCAGAAATCAACCCCTTTGCCTTGGCTTCAGCGAGGGTATTGTAGCCAATAATGCAGACACGCTCAGGATTTTCACCAACCTTATTAATTTCTCTTTTAACCATTGAATATTCATTTATCACATATGAAGCTTATTAGGTGACATGTTATTGATGATTGTCACATTCTTTGCCTTACTTGTTCATTTTAGAATTGATAAGTCTGAAATTTACTTGAATATTTGTTTATATTTCTCTCAATAATCTCAAATTAGAGTTTTCCAAACTTATTTCCACAGATTCCTTTCTCATGAAATTTATCAATAAACCAAGATCATCTTATATACATCTTGAACAGATTTTCAGAGCAACTTTATTAATATCTGTATCTAGTTGAATCATTCTATTTTTCATGACCATATTTCGTCCTAATTCTCGCTGATGATCCCCACGCCTTGGCACCTTCTAGTATATCTTTGTTCACAAAACTATTTGCCCCAATCACACACTGATTGCCGATTGTAATTCCTTTGCTGATCACGACAATAGGTCCCAAATAACAATTGTCGCCGATCCGAACACTTCCATCTTCTATTTTCTCAAGACCACCGCTGACAGCCCATCGCTCTGTGTCATGAGAATAGATTTGCACACCAGCACTAATCGAACAATTATCACCGATCTCAAGACCGCCTGAACCATCCAGAACTGTAAATGGGCCAATCCAAGTATTTTTTTCTACTTGTACATTCCCCAAGACAAGTGAGCTGTCGTAGATGGAAGAACCTTCACCAAATCCAAGTGATTTGGCTTTTGCCCACCGGTCCGCAATGTAATCTCCGAATGGTAGACTTTGATTACACTGTTTCAGAACTTTTAATTGTTGTTGTGCTAACAGTTTTCGCAGTTCCTCAAGTAATTCGCTGAGTCTCCCAACCTCTGCCCCCCCCCTCTGAGCAATTCGGCGATCCTGGATCGTTCAAAGGTTTTCTTTCCAAAGCTGATCTCCTCAAGTTGCAGCATATCCTTGCGACAACCTACTTTATAGTTGTCTTCATGAAAAAGTACTTGCCCAGGTTCCATATCCCACCCTCCTTGCACGACTTTAGCGGACCAAATGTGCAGTTGCTTACCGTTCAATGTGGAAAAGGCTCCTGGATAGGGCCTTGTCTGGGCTCTGACAAAGCGATCAATAAACTGTGCCCCCTGGTTCCAATCAATCAAGCCATCTTCAGGGACTCGTTGTGGCATAATTCGTCGCTGGCCTTCATCTTGCCCCTCTAATTGCAGCTCACCACTGGCCATTGAAGGCAAAATTTCTTTCACCAATTCTAGTCCATTTTGCTCGATCCGACTGTAGAGCGAAGCGATCGTATCATCAGCATAAATCGGTTCTTCTTTCTGTCCCGCAATTGGACCAGAATCCACCCCGTCATTCATTTGAAATAATGTAATTCCTGTTTTGGTTTCTCCATTGATCATCTCCCACACGAGAGGTGCTCCACCGCTGTAGTCGGGCAGCAGGGACGCATGTAGACCATAAGCTGGTGCCAGGTCACGCCATTTTTTTGGAATCATGTGATACCAACCTGCTACCAAAAAGGCTTGTGGCTGCCATTGCTTAACAAGATCTAACAAGCCGGCTTCATCCATTTTACGCTGCATTGTCAGGACAGGGATTGAATTTGTTTGAGCAAATTCGGCCAGGTCAGCATGGAGTACGTTCGTTACACCGCTCGGACGGTAAGAGATTGGAAAAATTCTTGGTGCTGTTACAACACCAGTAATTTCAATCGGAGGCAATTCAAGGCAGGCTTGAAGACATTTGAGTCCAAAATTGCTTGAGCCAACAAATACAATATTCAACTTATTTTCTTGCAATTACAGTGATTCCTGATTCCTCAACATGTAGTCGTTCAATCAAAAGACCTGCCCTTTTACAAAACAATTCCACTTCGTCTGGAGTATGTCGATGGCAGTTTAAGGGGCGGAACCAATCGAAGTTAATATGGTTCATTTCGTCCAAAGAATAATCGGGTCTATAGTAAGCTTTGCATATTTTGTAGTAGAACAACCGCTGCAAATTATAGGTTCCTTTCTTGATTTGCAGGTAGGGAAGATCCTCTTCAACTTCGACTTCAATATTTAGATCTCCTAATGTTTTACCAAGCTTAGAAAGTGGTTCAAGAGCCTTCCAAGCATCTTCGTTACTAAGTGGTCTTAGGTAGTCTCTTATTAAATCATCTGTATATTCACGAATTGGTGCTTTCTTTGAGTACACATAAAACAGAAATCTACCATCTACCTTTAGTCTCTTTGAAAGCTTGTAAATTGCATTTTCTACACTATCCGTGTGATGAAGGACTCCCTCAGAAAAGATTATATCGAAAGGACCATATTCAGGCGGAATGGTATTCAAATCGCTTTGAATAAATTTTCCTGAGATCCCTAATTCTTTGAATCTTTGTTGCCCTACTGAAACTGCGTCAGAAACATCGACGCCTAGGTAATCGTGCTTATCGAAATATTCTCCAAAAAGTAATAATCCTGATCCGCCACTTCCACACCCGGCATCTAATATAGATTTTCTTCCAACTCTACTATTCAATAGTTTTTCAAGTTTTTGTTTATCCCCATCAAAATATTTTTCAAATAACCAGCGCTTCCATTCTTGCTGTACTGCTTGAGATTCGTATGTTTCTCTTTTTTTCCACTTAAAATCGAATGTGTTTTCTGTCTGTTTTTGTGTGCTAGAAAGCGAGGATTCATTCATTTATCTCTTATTTATCAAAGGGTGCTTTCCATCCAAGAATTTACATTCAAGAGTGACCAAATCAGTAGGCGCCGATTTTTACTTCCTGTCAGGTGTTCGTTAATTAAATCCTCGACTGTTTTCCGATTTAAAAGTTGGTATATTTGAGGGTTTCCATCTAGGAGTTTGGTTTTCACAAAATCAATACTTTCACCACGAAACCAACTTGCGTCTGGTGAAGAGAAACCCTGCTTTTCAGCTTCTGTAACTTCCTTGGGGACATAACGACTCATAACATTTCGCAAAATTTGTTTCCCATCATTCGTTTTCTGAAAGTATTTGCGCTGCTTTCCCCCAGTCTCATTCTCGTTGATTCGTGAAACTTCCACAAAATTGTTGAGTTTTAGCCCTACAGGGCATCGCAATGAAAAATCTACTAAGTCGTTATCCATGAAAGGTACCCGGTTCTCTAAGCTATGCGCCATGCTCAGCTTGTCTTCTACCACAAAGAGTCCGTGCAGGAAAGTTTTAGCCTCCAGATAGAGTGAATGGTTTATGTAATCTTCCGGGCGGTTGAGTTCGTTATCGTGGGTTAGGAAGACATCGTGGAATATTCCTCGGGTCCATACTTCCTCTACTTCTTTGGCAACTGGGGCAAAAATATTTTTCAATTCGTTGTTGCTAACCAACCGTTGCCAGTAAAGATAGTACTGGTCGATATACTCTTCAAAGTTATGGGCATTTGCGGCACGGTAGTAGCGCCAGGGGTAGCCACCAAAGAGTTCGTCGCCACCGCTTCCAGCCAGCACTACCTTGACAAATTTGCTGGCGAGCTGTGCAGCGTAATAGTTGGGGTAGCTTTGCCCCACTCGTGGTTCCTCAAGATGCCACGTGAGCTTTGACAGACAGCGCTCCATATCACCGGCTTTGAGCACCATCTCGTAGTGTTCGGTCTTGAAGCGAGCAGACATGGCCTCGGCTTGGGTGCGTTCGTCGAAGCCGAGTTCCAGACCAGAGGCGGAGCTGAGGTCAAAACCCACCGTGAAGCTTTTCAGGTTAGGGAACTGCCTTGCTGCAATCGCAGTGATGGATCCGCTGTCCATTCCACCGCTGAGATAAGCGCCCAATTCCACGTCGCTGACAAGCTGACGAGTAACTGCTTGTTTGAACAGCCGATCCAATTCTTCGAGGTATTCCTGCTTGCTGGCTTGATGATCTGGCTCACGGAAGCGGTAATCCCAATATTGACTGATCTGTTGTTTGCCACTGGCGGTATCAAGTTGCAACCAATGACCCGCGGATAACAGATGGATGTCGTGCAGCAGGGTTTGGTCAGTAAAGATGTTCTGAAAGGTGAAATACTCCAACAGTGCTGCATGGTTGATGCGGCGCTGGAAGCCAGGCCGCGCAATGATAGCTTTTTGTTCGGATCCAAAGGCAAAAGTTTGACCCTGTTGGGCGTAGTAGAGTGGCTTAATGCCATAACGATCGCGGGCCAGCAGCAAGTTGCTCTCCTTACGGTCCCAGAGAGCTAGGGCGAACATACCGTTGAATTTGAGCAGGGCCTCTTTGCCCCACTGCGCTAGGGCGTAGAGCACAACTTCGCTGTCGGTTTGGCTGCGAAACCAGATACCTTCGGCTTCCAGTTCTGTTCGCAATTCCCGGTAGTTGTAGACCTCCCCGTTGTAACTGAGCACATAGCGGTGATCTGCACTGATCATCGGCTGATGACCGGCTGGGCTGAGGTCAATGATCGCTAGGCGTCGATGTCCAATGCCCACGTTATCTTCGATCCATTGACCCTGTCCGTCCGGTCCGCGATGTGCGATGGCGTCAGTCATTTTTTTCAAGATGACCGGAGAGACAGTTTCCCCGTTGAGGTTGATCAGGCCGGTTATTCCGCACATTGCTGGTTTATCCCTGTTCCTTACGAAGCTGGCAAAGATTTACCGGAAGCAGCGGCATAAAGCACATCTGGACAAACATCTGCTCCATTAGGCCAAACGATTGTACCCAATTCTTCTGCTACTTGGACCTGTTGAAAAAAAGCATCTTCCAATAGAGGTGCAAATACTCCTGTATAGTGCTTAATGATCTTGTCAAGATGGATAGTCGCTTGTAGGCCATCTTCAAAGACCAACTGCAGCTGCCGATCAGGAAGTGGTTTGGCAGCAGTGATATCCTTGTTGAACATAATCATTCCAATGGCTTGATCGTTTTGAGCTGTTGATGTTGGCGTGCAAGTTCCCAATCCATCAACAATTCATCTTGATGCTGACTAGCCCATTCGATCACCAGCCCAAGCACACGTGGAGGGAGCTTTCCAGCAAGTGTGGTGAGTGATTGAATCTCAATCTCAGCTTTTGCATCCCCATAGCGGGCGTGGAAATGTGGAGGAGAGTGGTCGTTGTAATACATCGCTATGATGATGCCCAGGAAACGGCTGATCTCAGGCATACTCAGAGCTCTTCTGGTTAATGACTTCAATCACAAAATCTTGTTCATCTTTCATCATCCCATGAAACAGTGGTAGCGAAATACTGCAATCGTTGGCAGCAAATGCGTTGGGAAAGTCTTCCGGTTGCAAGCCATATTTTTGTTGGTAGAAACTCAGCATGTGGACTGCGTGAGTCGCAGGACGGGTACTAATGCCTTGCTGTTGTAGTTGGTCCATCCACAGATTACGCTCTGTGTTGATGTCCTTGATTTCGGCCTTTTTACTGTGTCTGGCAGCAACTTTGGCTCGATCCGGCTGAAACAAACAGGGGTAGCTCTGGTAGCCATGTTCGTACCAATGTAATTGGGCCGGAGTCTGAAGCCAAGCCAAGTTTTCAAATGCCTGATCATAGCGAGATGCTAGGCGCTGGCGCTCCGTGATGATATCGGTGGCTCGATCCATCTGTGCTGAACCCAAGGCTGCTTGCAGGTCCGTCATGCGTTGGTTGTAACCGGCATCGGGATGGTCTGCGAGTAAGTACGGCCTGGCTCCCAAATGGCGTTGCAGATCACTCATCGCAGCTCCATGGTCCCGAAGACGCCGAATTTTCTCTGCGAGTTGGTCATCCTGTGTGGTGACCATTCCTCCTTCCCCTGTCGTGATCGCCTTACGTGGATGAAAACTGAAGCAGCCGGTATTGCCTTGGGTACCCACATGCTGGCCGTGGTAGCGACTGCCAAATCCACAGGCTGCATCTTCAATCACCCATAGATTGTTTGCTTGGGCGATGCTGTTGATGGCCTTCATGTCTGCTGCTAGGCCAAACAGATGGACAGGCAAAATGGCTTTGGTACGTGTCGTGATCTTTTCCTGAATCTGCGTGGGATCGATGTTAAAGGTCTGCAGATCAATATCGCAAAAGACAACTCGACCTCCCAGATGCTCGACGACATTTGCGGTCGAAATCCAGGTGAAGGCAGGGACTATGGCCTCATCCCCTGGACCAAAGCCAAGTGCTGCCAAAGAGAGGTGCAGTGCCGAAGTGCAGGATGTCACAGCAATGCTGTGTTTTGAACCCGTAAAAGAGGACCACTTTTCCTCGAACTCACGCACCTTGGGTCCTTGCACCAGCCAGCCACTGTGCAGAGGTTCAAGGACGCTGTTGATTTCTGCTTCGGTAAGATTGGTCCGAGCAATCGGAATGTTCATGGTATTCAATCGGCTCCATGCTTGACTCGCCAGTCAATTAGTCGTTGTAATCCTGTACGCAAGTCATATTGATAGGTAAAGTTGAGATCTCTTTGAGCCTTTTTCGGGCAGCCAATCCGATTTTGTACCATCCTTCGGGCATCATCGGCACTGTAGGGGTTGTAGGTCACTTCCAGCTTCGATTGCTTGAGATCCAGGATCGTGTTGCAGAGTTCTCGGATGCTGGTCTGGATTCCTGTGCCCACATTGTAAAACTCATCAGTTGCTTCCGACTGAAGCGCCAAAACATTGCAACGCCCAACATCCTCCACATCAATGAAATCATAAGCTTGCGAGCCATCTCCGTTGATTAACGGAGGTTCGTTCGCATCAATCTTATTCAGCATGATCGGGATCACACCGGTGTAGGCTGCCGTCTGGTCCTGGTGTGGTCCATAGACGTTCATGTAGCGCAGACCGACGTAGCTCAAACCGTAGCGATCATGATATGCACGGCACATGGCTTCACCAGCGATCTTGGTCGCCCCGTAAAAATTTCGGTTGTTGAAGGGGTGCTCTTCGGTCATGGGAACTTCGACAGCGTCACCATATACTGAGGCCGATGAAGAGTAGACCAGACGTTTGATGTTGTTGCGCACACAGGCTTCCAGCACATTGAATGTCCCCTCGATGTTCACATGGAAGGCGGTTCGTGGGAAGTCCTTGCAGTGCAGGAGCCACATTGCTGCCAAGTGAATCACCCCATCCATTCCCTGCATTGCATCATTCAGCAGATCCATGTCCCGGACGTCCCCTCCATTTGTATACAAACGACAACGTGGATCCTGCAGACTTGCTGAAACATTGCCGGCTTTGCCACGTGCGAAGTTTTCATAAATTACCACTTCAGTAACATCCGTTTTGAGCAGTTCCGAAACCACAAAGCTTCCGATAAAGCCTGCACCGCCGATGACCAATATTCTTGCGTTCTCTAGATTCATTCTGTTGATTTGAGTTAAAAGCTATTGATTGAGCAGTGGATGGGATGTTTGAGTTTTTCCTGCAGGCTCAGCAAAACGAATGTCATGCACAATCTGAATCGCTGTCTTGGCTTCTTCCAGCCCAAAACCTTGCCCAGCGAGTGTTTGTTGATAGACCAGTGTGTGGAGATCAGTGAAGCCTCCGCTGAATTCGATCTCTTCCCCGTCAAGTGTGATGCTGCGGTAGGTGCGTTGTCCCTTGGCTTTGACCTCAGCAGGGATGTGGTTGATGTCAATCGAGAGAAACCAGGGTACTCGGGCTTTCTCTAGTTCTAGGTAACCCGCACAGGTCGTTGGCGTTGAGAC
>MDTB01067674.1_pt1 | contig 21043 bp, 16 predicted proteins | sample 811161 | NCBI WGS metagenome assembly MDTB01 (sample SAMN05326650, study PRJNA326480) | marine metagenome | isolation source: seawater | place: Mediterranean Sea | collected 2009
ATACGAACAACTGATTAAAACAGGCTACGCTAAAAGCGATGAGGAATTCAGAGAAATTACCAAGTTTTTTTATGAAAAAATACCCAACGTTGATCTTGACAAACTAGGGTTTAGAGAAAAATTATGGTATTACAAAGCCCACGTATGGTATAGTTTTTTGGTTCAAGATTTTTTATCGTGTTTCAAATACGCTAGTAAATGGGTAGTCATGTTTGACGAACATCCAGAAATGATTTCAATTCACCCTGTTTTTTATCTCAAAGGAAATAATTTTTTGATGGAGTCATTGGCTTTGATAAAATATCCTGAGAAGTTTAAGCAAACACTACACCAAATGCTCATTACTGTCGAGTCAGATGTTTTTCCTAAAAACGATAACTTGGCTGCGCTAAGTTTCCTTTATTCCTATAACAATCGATTCAACTTATATTTCCTACAGGGTAATTTTGAAGAAGGATCGACTATTTTACCTGAGGTTATAAAAGGAATTGAGACCTTCAAAAATCAAATAGATCCTCATCATGTTATGCTATTTTATTATAAAATAGCTTGTTTGTATTTTGGTCTTGAAGACCATGAAAACTGTATTGTGTACCTCAATAAAATCATAAAAAATAAACATTTAAAAATGCGAGAAGACCTTTTGTGTTTTACTCGAATTCTTAGTGTAGTAGCTCACTATGAAGCTGGTTTTGACTACCATTTGGAGGCCCACTTAAGGGAGACTTACAAGTTTTTAATCAAAATGAATGATTTACACGAAGTGCAGAAGGCCATGATACGCTTTGTACGCTCATTGGGAGATATATATCCCCACGAACTCAAAGGAGCATTTGTGAAACTTCACAAAGAATTAAAGCAATATGAAGACGACCCCTACGAACGACGTGCGTTTTTATATCTCGATGTACTCTCTTGGTTAGAAAGTAAAATTGAAAACCGAACAGTGGGAGAAATTATCCGAGAAAAATCTAAGATCATCAATCGGAAAGAGCGGAACTCCATTGAGGTTTAACAGGAGGTGGGGCAACAATTGTTATGGTTTTTTTTGTGGTGGGATGATTGACAGTTAATGATCGTGCGTGAAGATCTATGCTCGCATCGGGGTTGCTTCTTCTAGCGCCATATTTTAAATCTCCCTTGATCGGATAACCCACAAAGCTTAATTGACTCCTGATTTGGTGGTGCCTTCCAGTTTCCAGCTCGATTTCTAGAACACAGTAGCGATCTAGAGTTTTTATTCTTTTATAACGAAGAACACCTTTTTTTGAATCACTTACTTCATGCTCATGGGAGAAGGATTTATTCATTTTTGTATTGCGTTTTAGCCAATGAGTTAGTGAACCCGAATTTTGACTAAAAGATTTATCCACAATAGTCCAATAGATTTTTTTTGTTTCCCTTTCTTTAAATTGTTGGTTCATCCTTGACAATGCTTTCGAGGTCTTGGCGAACAGCACAACTCCACTAGTAGGTCGGTCTAAACGGTGAATTACACCTAGAAAAACGGCTCCAGGTTTATTGTATTTTTTCTTAAGGTAGGCCTTTACTTTTTCTGAAAGTGGTTCGTCTCCTGTTTGATCCCCTTGAACCAAGTCACCAGCGATTTTATTAACCGCAATTAAATGATTGTCTTCGTAAAGAATTTCTAACACGATTGATCAAAGGGCTAATATTGTTCCTTACTATTGGGAAAGTCAAGACGCTTTACGTCTGAGGTGTAAGAGCTTACCGCTTCAGTTATACTCTCATTCAGATCCAAATAGCGCCTTAGGAACCTAGGACTAAACTCTTTACTCATACCCAGCATATCATGCAATACTAAAACCTGACCATCTACTTTTCCTCCTGCACCAATACCTATAATAGGAATGTTTACCGATTTAGCGACCTGCTCGGCAAGTTGGGCGGGGATTTTTTCTAAAACAATACTGAAACATCCAACTTTTTCTAGCATTTTAGCGTCTTCAATTAATTGTTGCGCCTCTTTCTCCTCCCTAGCTCTTACGCTATAAGTTCCAAACTTATATATCGACTGGGGTGTTAAGCCTAGATGACCCATGACAGGAATCCCAGCCTGAAGAATACGTTCAATAGAAACCTGAATCTGACTGCCTCCCTCCAGCTTTACGGCGTGAGCGCCAGACTCTTTCATAATTCTTATTGCAGACCGAAGCGCTTCTTTTGAATCGGCTTGATATGATCCAAAGGGTAAATCCACGACAACCAATGCTCTTTCTACCGCCCTAATCACACTTGTGGCATGGTATATCATCTGATCAAGCGTTATGGGGAGTGTCGTCTCATGACCTGCCATTACATTGGAAGCTGAATCTCCAACCAAAATCACATCAATTCCTGCTTTATCAATGATTCCCGCCAACGAGAAGTCATATGCAGTAAGCATTGCGATCTTTTCACCCTTAGCCTTCATCTCAGCCAGTGTTTTTGTCGTAATTCGGGAATATTCCTTCTTTGCTTTAGACATAAATATTTTTTATAAAAGTAGTTTTTTTTTAATAGTGGAACGAAAAAAATCACAATCCCAACCGCATCGTCTGTATCTGACAAGCTGTCAGGAATATCATTATGGCACAATGCTTGTCCTATGCTAGTAAACTTAAAATATAATTATGAGTAAAATAATTGGAATAGATTTAGGAACTACCAACTCATGCGTTTCCGTTATGGAAGGAAACGAGCCGGTAGTAATTCCGAACGCTGAAGGAAAAAGAACAACCCCCTCTGTAATTGCATTTGTTGAGGGTGGTGAGATAAAAGTTGGTGACCCTGCCAAAAGACAGGCTGTTACCAATCCCACAAAAACCATAGCATCCATCAAGAGATTCATGGGAAATAAATTTTCGGAATCTGCCAAAGAATCTAAGACTGTCGCCTACAAGGTGGTTAAAGGAGATAATGATACGCCAAGGGTGGACATTGACGGACGTCTTTATACACCACAGGAGCTATCTGCGATGATTTTGCAGAAAATGAAAAAAACTGCCGAGGATTATTTGGGACAGGATGTCACTGAAGCAGTAATCACAGTTCCTGCCTATTTTAACGACGCTCAGCGTCAAGCCACCAAAGAGGCTGGTGAAATTTCGGGACTGAAAGTACAAAGGATCATTAATGAGCCTACCGCAGCTGCTTTGGCATTTGGTTTAGATAAAAAAGGAGGCAGCGACAGTAAAATTGCTGTTTATGACCTGGGAGGAGGTACTTTTGACATCTCGATTCTCGAATTAGGGGATGGTGTTTTTGAAGTGCTTTCGACCAATGGTGACACCCATTTAGGTGGAGATGATTTTGATCAGGTTTTGATTGATTTTCTTGCAGATGATTTTAAAAAAGCAGAACAAATTGATTTAAGAGAAGATCCAATGGCTTTGCAAAGGCTTAAAGAAGCTGCTGAAAAGGCTAAAATTGAATTGTCTTCTTCAACGCAAACCGAAATCAATTTGCCATATGTTACTGCAACCGCATCTGGCCCAAAACATTTGGTGACAACGCTAACAAGAGCAAAGTTTGAGCAGTTATCCGATCAGTTGGTAAAACGCTCATTGGCACCAGTAAAAAAGGCTTTAGATGACGCTGCGCTTTCTACTTCAGAGATTGATGAAGTAATTTTGGTAGGTGGTTCTACACGTATCCCAATAATCCAGTCCGAGGTTGAAAAGTTTTTTGGAAAAAAACCATCCAAAGGAGTAAATCCCGATGAGGTTGTTGCTATTGGTGCAGCTATTCAAGGTGGCGTATTGACTGGAGATGTAAAAGACGTATTGTTGTTGGACGTCACCCCACTTTCTTTGGGAATTGAGACTATGGGTAGTGTGATGACTAAATTGATTGATTCCAATACGACGATACCGACTAAAAAGTCTCAAGTATTTTCTACTGCTGCCGATAATCAACCTTCGGTTGAAATCCATGTTTTACAGGGAGAGCGATCAATGGCCGCTGACAACAAAACAATTGGGAGATTTCATCTCGATGGTATTCCCCCAGCACCCAGAGGGACGCCTCAGATTGAAGTGACTTTTGATATTGATGCTAATGGTATCATTAAAGTAAGTGCTTCAGATAAGGCGACAGGAAAATCACAGGATATCAGAATTGAGGCATCTTCAGGTTTAACTGAGGAAGAAATTGAAAAAATGAAGCAAGAAGCTGAGGCCAATGCTGAGAGTGATAAGAAAGCCAAAGAGGAAGTTGATAAACTCAACAGTGCAGATCAAATGATTTTCCAAACCGAAAAGCAGTTAAGTGAATTTGGTGAAAAACTATCGGCTGACAAAAAAGCACCTATTGAAACAGCTTTGGAGGAATTAAAAAAAGCACATGAGGCTAAGGATTTAGCTGCAATTGATACTGCCTTGGAGAAAATCAATGAAGCTTGGAAAAACGCTTCAGAAGAAATGTATAAGGCACAGGCAGATTCTGCTCAAGCTGATCCAAGCCAACCCACCGAAGATGGAACCAAAGCTGAGGAAAAGGGAGGAGACGATGTTCAGGATGTAGATTTCGAAGAAGTTAAAGACTAAATTTGAATCAACATTACAATTCAAAACCTTCCGTGTAATTAAAACGGAAGGTTTTATTATTTATATATTCGATCATGGAAAAAGAAAAAATCCTGGCCTTTTGTAATTCAATTACTAAAGGGAACTTAATGGAAACCTTAGATATTGAATTTGTCGATGTAGGGGAGGATTTCCTTGCTGCAAGAATGCCTGTGACTAAAAAGGTATATCAACCTGATGGTATTCTTCATGGTGGAGCCACTGTTGCCCTAGCTGAAACAGTCGGCAGTGCGGCAGTTGCTGTTTTTAATCGTGATCCAGGGGTTATTACTCGAGGTATTGAAATATCTGCCAACCACCTTAAAAGTGTAAAAGAGGGTCATGTGACAGGCACTGCTAAACCTATTCACTTGGGTCGAACTACTCAATTATGGGAGATCAAGGTTACTGACGATGACAACAACTTGATTTCACTCTGTAAATTAACAACCATTAGATTGGATAAAAGCTAAATGATAGGAGTTAGCGTTTCAAAAGATTTTAACGAATTTTTGGTTAAGCAAACCCCATTTGTTTTTTTTAGGCTTCCCAATTCCTCGAAAATAAAATGTTATTTTCAACAAGATCAAACGCTTCATTTTACCAATAATTTTAAGATTGATGGTTTTGTAATGGGAACTTTCCAGAAAAGCAATCAAACTCCTTTTATACCGAATACCCACTCTTTAGAATATGATTTCACAAAACTTCAGGTTCCTTATAATGATTTTTATAAAACCCATATTGATGAAAATAAAGCCTCATTTTTAGACCTAGTAAATAAAACCAAAACTGCCATTAATAGGGGGGTTTTAAAAAAACTAGTTGTGGCTAGAGCACAATCTTTTGAAGAAAAAGTGAACCCTACTTCATTGTTTTCAAACCTATTGAGCTTATATCCAAATGCGATGGTTTATTATTGGTACCATCCTAAACTAGGGAGTTGGGTGGGTGCCAGCCCTGAATCTCTATTTTCAATTGATTCTGGGGATTTCCAGACAATGGCGCTTGCCGGTACCCTCCCATATAAAGTAGACGATGATTACAATTGGGGTAAAAAAGAAAAGACTGAACAGCGAATTGTCGTTGATTCAATACTTTCTGTGTTGAGAGGTCTTTTTCAGGAAAACGAAATTAAATGTTCAAAAACCTTTACTAGAAGGGCAGGCAACCTCGTTCACTTGTGTAATATCCTGAGTGTAAAAACCGATGATTTCGATCTTAAGCAAATCATTGACCAACTACATCCTACGCCTGCGGTTGGTGGAATTCCCAAAAATGAAGGCGTTAAATTTTTGTCAAAGCATGAAAAATTTGAACGTTCCTTTTACGCTGGTTTTTTTGGACCCATTTCTGGTTCTGGAAAAGCAGACTTATTTGTAAATCTTAGATGCGCACAGATTGAAAACGACAGATTCACCCTTTACGTTGGTGCTGGAATTACCGCCGATAGTGAGGCTGAAGAAGAATGGGAAGAGACGCAAAAAAAGGCTCAAACTATTCTAAGGGCGATTCAATTTGATGAATCACATTAATCTCCACTTGTTTCGTATTTTTGCAAAGCTATGGAACTGAATTCTGAAAAGGGAGCTGTGATAAAGTACACTAATGTACCTGTAGCGCAAACCGTGGTTCAGTTTTGTGAACTCAAAGGAATTCGGAACATCGTAATTTGCGCGGGTTCAAGAAATGCACCATTAACAAATGGTTTTGTTGAAAATCCGTTTTTTAAAACATTCAGTATTGTCGACGAGCGAGCTGCTGCTTTCTTTTCCCTCGGAATGGCTCAGCAATTGAAAGCTCCTACCGTTGTAGTATGTACGTCTGGTTCAGCATTATTGAACTTCTATCCAGCTGTAGCGGAGGCTCATTACAGTGACATTCCTCTTGTTATTATCTCTGCCGATCGTATGCCACATCGTATCGATATTGGAGATGGACAAACCATTCAACAGAAAGGGGTTTTTGAACCCCACTTAGCCGATCATGCTTATTTGACACCCGATGTAGCTCATGCTACGGCAACACTACTTGGAAACCCCAATCAAAGCTTGATTAAAAAAAAACCTTCTCCAAAAGAAATTGAGAAGCGTCAACTTGAAATTCAATTAGAGAATGAACTTCAGATCAATAAGGTATTAAATACAGCTAAACAAAAAAGTGGTCCTGTCCACATCAATGTCCCCATGGAGGAGCCATTGTATGGTATGACAAATCAACTTATTTCGCTTACTTATTTTGATGGTGGAAGAAAAGATTCTAATGAGATTGATTTTGATTTTTTTTCTCAACAGTGGCAAAAAGCTACTAAAAAATTAATTTTGGTAGGGGTCAACTTCCCCAATTCGATTGATAAAAAAAAATTAGAAAATCTTTTAAATGACCCCAGTGTGGTTTTGATGACAGAGACCACCTCTAATTTAAGGCTGCCCGAAGCCGTTAACGCAATCGATTCCCTAATCGCGCCGTTAGAAAACGGAAACCCTAATTTCTTTAAAACTTTACAACCCGAAATTCTATTGACTTTTGGTGGGATGGTGGTTTCAAAAAAAGTGAAACGTTTTTTAAGGGACTTTTCTCCAAAATCCCATTGGCATGTAGATCCGTTAAAGGCATATGATACTTATTATTCGTTAAGTCATCATATTCGACTTGAACCCGAGGAATTCATATCTAAAATCAACACCATTAAACCTTTTCTTACAAGCGATTATAAAGCAAAAGTTTTTGACCAATACAAGGCGCAATTGAGTATTGGAAAGCAATATTTAAATAAAATTCCTTTTTCAGATTTAAAAGCTTTTGAAGTTATTTTTAAGTCCCTAGAGAACAAATGGCATTTACAATTGGCAAATAGTTCAACCATTCGCTACGCGCAACTTTTTGATCTGCCAGAGTCAACCGAAGTTTTTTGCAATCGTGGTACAAGCGGAATAGACGGCTCAACAGCGACTGCTATTGGTGCCTCAATTATCAACCAAAATCCCACTTTGTTGATCACAGGCGATCTAAGTTTCTTTTATGACATCAATGGCTTGTGGAATAATTACATTCCGCCTAATTTTAAAATTATTTTGATCAATAATAGTGGTGGAGGAATATTCAGGATTTTACCGGGTGAAAAGGATACCCCAAAATACGATACTTATTTTGAGACTGTCCATCGAAGAAATGCCAAGTCAATATGTAAAGCATTTGGTTTAAGATACTCCTCAGTGAAATCACTTTGGGGGCTAAGGGTAGCATTAAAAACTTTTTTAAAGCCCTCTAACAAGACAAAATTATTGGAAGTCAAAACACCGAGAAATCTTAATGATCTGGTTTTATTAAATTATTTTAAAGCCATGCAAAAGCCTTAACTTCGTAAAATAAATAAGTACCTATGAGTAATATTAAATGGGAATCTATCCAAGAATACAGTGATATTAAATTCGAATTTTTTGAGGGTGTTGCCAAAATAACGATTAATCGCCCAGAAGTTTATAACGCTTTTCGACCAGAGACCAACATACAAATGTTAGAGGCCATGGAAATTTGCCGAGAGCGAAACGACATAGATGTGGTTGTCTATACAGGAACAGGAGACAAGGCCTTTTGTAGTGGTGGGGATCAAAATGTGAAAGGAGTTGGGGGTTATGTAGGTGAGGATGGTGTTCCAAGACTGAACGTTTTGGATCTTCATAAGCGGATCAGAGAGATTCCCAAACCTGTAATTGCAATGGTCAATGGATATGCTATTGGAGGCGGACATGTTTTACATGTAGTTTGTGACTTAACCATCGCTAGTGAAAATGCAATTTTTGGGCAGACTGGCCCTAAAGTAGGTAGTTTTGATGGTGGCTTTGGTTCTTCTTATTTGGCAAGACATGTGGGACAGAAGAAGGCTAGGGAAATTTGGTTTTTATGCCAGCAATATTCTGCACATGAAGCTGAAAAAATGGGCATGGTCAATAAAGTAGTTCCGTTAGACCAACTTGAAGCAACCGTTTTAGATTGGTGTAAAATCATGCAAAAAAGAAGCCCTTTGGCATTGCGAATGTTAAAAAGATGCCTTAACGCCGAACTCGATGGCCAGCACGGACTAATGCAATTGGCTGGGGATGCAACCTTAATGTATTACCTGATGGATGAGGCGCAGGAAGGTAAAAAAGCATTTTTGGAAAAAAGAGACCCTAATTTCAAACAATACCCAAAGTTCCCATAAGGATTGAATTCGAAGTTTAAAATTTGGCTTAGTGCAGCACGACTGAGAACTTTACCGCTTTCAGTGGCAGGGATCATCACTGGAAATGCATTAGCCATTCGATCCGATCAATTTTCTATTATTATTTTTATACTTTCCTTACTTACTGCTGTGTGTTTTCAGATCATTTCAAATTTTGCAAATGATTATGGAGATGGTATTAGGGGAACAGACAATGATGAACGTTTGGGGCCACAAAGAACCCTACAACAGGGACTTTTGACAGCGCCTGAACTTAAAAAAGGGATTGCTTTCACAGCTTTAATTTCAATCTTTCTTTCATTTATATTAATCTATGTTTCCCTCGGTTGGAACTCCTTGCTGATTTCAATCTTATTTCTATTTCTTGCCTTTAGTGCAGTAATCGCTGCGATTAAATACACTGTTGGAAAAACCGCCTATGGATATAGTGGATTAGGAGATTTGTTTGTCTTTCTTTTTTTCGGTTTGGTCAGTGTCCTCGGTGCTTATTATCTCCAATCAAAAATTATTAATGTTGAAGCGATTTATTTTGCCGTCTCTATTGGACTTTTGAGCGTCGGTGTTCTTAACCTCAATAATATGCGAGACATTTCCAATGATAAAAATTCACAAAAAAATACGTTGGCGGTTATCATGGGGAGTAAAAAAGCGAAACTTTATCACTTTTTTTTGATTGCAACCAGTGCATTAACTTTACTCTTGGGCGTGGGAATTGATTACTTAAAAACCAATCAATTTTATATTATCATTTTTTTTCCGCTGATTTACCATTTTTTGATAGTTTGGAATATCAAGGAGCCTAAAGCCTTTGACCCACTTTTAAAACAATTGGCACTATCGACCTTCTTTATCGCTTTGTTTTTGATTTTTATTTTTTCAATCATCCAATGAAAGCCAGCTATAAAAGACACCTATTAAAATTTATAAACCCTGGCGGAACTTCACGTGGAGTATTGACGGAAAAAGAAACTTGGTTTTTAATTTTAAAAGATGGCACCAAAACAGGAATTGGTGAATGTGGCCTGTTCAGGGGTTTGAGTGCCGATGATTTACCAAATTTTGAGTTTCACCTCAAAAACTTATGTGATCGAATTAATAGAGGGGAAACCATCGATTTGGGAACCTTAAAAAATTTTCCTTCCTTGCAAATGGGTTTTGAAATGGCGGTATTGTCTTTGAGAGGGGATAACCCATTTGAACTTTTCCCATCATCATTTACTACATCAAAAGATACCATTCCTATCAATGGATTAGTCTGGATGGGAGCAATTGATTTTATGAAAACCCAAATCAGAGAAAAAATAGCACAAGGCTATGGTTGTTTAAAATTAAAAATAGGTGCACTAGAATTCAGTAATGAATTAGCGTTACTCAAAGAAATCCGAAATGAATTTTCAGTAGATCAAATGATCATCAGAGTGGATGCAAACGGTGGTTTTTCACCACATGATGTAATGGATAAGCTTGAAGCATTGGCGGATTTGGAAATACATTCTATCGAGCAGCCAATAAAAGTCAATCAACATTATGTATTAAGTGAAATTTGCTCAAAAACTCCGATACCTATTGCTTTGGACGAAGAGCTTATAGGTGTTTTTGATAAAAAAGATAGGGAAGCCTTACTTGACACTATTAATCCCCAATTCATTGTTTTAAAACCTTCCCTGCTAGGCGGTTTTAGCTCCTCTCAGCAGTGGATTCAATTGGCTAGTGAACGATCTATAGGCTGGTGGGTAACCAGTGCCTTAGAAAGCAATATTGGCTTAAATGCTATTGCCCAATGGACTTATCAGCTAGGGGTTAGTTCATATCAAGGTCTGGGGACAGGAAGTTTATTTTCCAACAATATTGATTCCCCCTTGGAAGTTAAACAAGGTCGCCTTACTTTTAACCTAAACAGTGAATGGAACACTAAATTTTAAATATGTTTTTAGAACAGGTAGATTCAAAAAACAACTCATTTGTCAAATATCTTAAGGGGTCACTGATAATAATTTTTATTCATTTTTTAGGGCAAATTCCATTGTCTCTCTACCTCATTTCTGGAAATATTAATATTGAAAACCTGGAAGATCAGAGTCAAATTTTGTCTTTGATTCCCCCCAATCTAGGACTAATTCTAATTCTTATCCCTTTTTTAGTGACCCTTCCAGTGCTTTGGTTTGTTGTAACCAAATTGCATAATCAAAACATCACAAGCCTTATTACCTCGCGTACAAAAATAGACTACGGTAAAATAATCTTCGCCTTTTTTTTTGTGGGGTGGTATTTCCGCCACTTTGGTCATCTCAGATTATTTAATTAACCCCGACGATTATGTGTGGAACTTCAAGCTTATTCCATTTCTTACATTGTTAGTTATTGCGGTTTTAATGATTCCAATACAAACAACGGTAGAGGAACTCATTTTTAGGGGATATCTAATGCACGGTTTTGGACGGCTAACAAAGAACCGATGGGGTCCACTCCTTATTACCTCTGTAATTTTTGGTATGCTTCACCTTTGGAATCCAGAGATTGATAAATTAGGAATAGAGTTGATATGGTACTACATTGGAACAGGGCTGTTCTTGGGTGTCATTACACTTATGGATGACGGGATGGAATTGGCTTTAGGTTTTCATGCCGCCAATAATCTAATAACAGCATTATTGGTAACCGCATCTTGGACCGCGTTTCAAACGGAGTCTCTACTGATTGACAATTCAGAGCCATCTCTCGGCAAGGAGTTATTTGTTACGTTACTTGTTATTTATCCAATTATCACTATTATTTTCGCTAAAAAATACCAATGGAAACATTGGAAAAAACAATTAACCAATAAATTTAAATGAACACACCGCATTACACTAAAATTCATAATCGCTTTAAGCTAAACGGTTACCATTTTTCTGCCGATGAGCTTAAAGAAATAGGGTATGATTTCATAAAAGAAGGTATTCCCTACGAGATGGCTATCGGAAACTTTTTCATGAACTGGATGGACAAAAATGATTATATAAACGTCAAAACTTCTGGCTCGTCGGGTGACCCTAAAATTATTCAAATTTCCAAACAGGCAATGGTGCGTTCTGCCATTAGGACAGGTAATTTTTTTGATGTTAAAATTGGAGACACTGCCCTTCACTGCCTACCCACAGACTTTATTGCTGGAAAAATGATGCTTGTTAGGGCAATCATTCTAGGGCTGTCTTTGGAAATAGTTGAGCCAAGCGCTAACCCGATGAAAGATCAATATAAAAACTTTGATTTTGTAGCCATGACGCCTATGCAAGTTCATAACTCACTAGACCAATTGGATCAAATTAAGACTTTGATAATTGGAGGTGCACCCATTTATCCTGAATTAAACCAAAAATTAGTTGAAAGACACAACCGATGTTTTGAGACTTATGGGATGACAGAAACCGTTACTCATATTGCAGTATCAAAACTTGCCGTACCAAAAAAACCCTTTAAAGCTCTTGATGGGATTAACTTGAAAGTCGATAAAGACGGATGTTTGATTGTCGATGCTCCTGATATAACCGATAAGCTAATTTACACCAATGATATGGTGGAAATGCATGACGAAAAGAATTTTACTTATTTAGGAAGAAGAGATAATGTGGTTAATTCTGGTGGAGTTAAAATTTTCCCTGAGGTAGTTGAACGAAAACTAGCCAACTACATTGACCATCCATTTTTTGTTTTTGGATTAACTGATAAAATTTTGGGTGAAAAGCTGGTGCTAATTGTGGAAGGCGAGTTAGATGATTTGGCCGAGATACAAAAGCAGCAATTGTCGTGTGTCAGCCTTGAGAAATTTGAAGCTCCTAAAGAAATATTTTTTGTGTCAAAAATAATGACAAACAATGGTAAGTACTTGAGAAAAAAGACAATTAAGGCTTTTAATATTTCTTAAACCTGAATTATCCCCATATTGAATTTTTTCTCAATTGGCGCGTTGTTTGCAGCTTCAATCCCCATACTAATCCACTTTCTCGTTTCCATTGGATCGATGATGGCATCTGTCCACAACCTCGCAGCAGCATAATAAGCTTGGGTTTGTCTTTCGTACCTGGATTTGATTTCGTCTAATAGCGCTTTTTCTTTCTTCGGGTCGATTTCCTCTCCCTCTTTCTTTCTTTTTGATTTTTCAATTTGCAGTAAAACTTGAGCGGCTTGTTCACCTCCCATCACTGCCATTTTTGAACCTGGCCATGCAAAAATCAAACGTGGGTCGTAAGCCTTTCCGCACATCGCATAGTTTCCTGCTCCATTCGAATTACCTATGATGACGGTAAATTTCGGAACAACACTATTTGACATCGCACTGACCATTTTCGCACCATCTTTAATGATTCCACTATGTTCTGCTTTACTTCCGACCATAAAACCGGTTACATCTTGTAAAAAAACCAACGGTATTTTTCTTTGATTACAATTGGCAATAAATCGTGTTGCTTTATCTGCTGAGTCTCCATAGATGACGCCACCAAATTGTAGTTCACCCTTTTTGTTTTTAACTACTTTACGTTGATTCGCAACGATGCCAACTGCCCACCCGTCAATACGAGCATAGGCCGTAATTAAAGTCTTACCATAGGCTGCCTTATACTCTTCTAAGGTATCTTTATCTATCAACCTTTTAATGATTTCAAAAGTATCATAGGGTTGGGTTTTATCATTTGGGAGCAATTCAAAGATTTCATCGGTAGGCAATTTAGGTGCAATTGCATCGACGCGATTGAATCCCGCTTTAGGATTGTCTCCAATTTTTCCAACCAATGCGCGAATACGCTCAAGCGCATCTTGATCATTTTTAGCCTTATAATCAGCAACACCGCTTATTTCGGTGTGTGTGGTAGCACCTCCAAGAGTTTCGTTGTCGATGTCTTCCCCAATAGCTGCTTTGACTAAATAACTTCCCGCTAAAAATATGCTTGCAGTTTTATCCACCACAATTGCTTCATCGGACATAATAGGTAAATAGGCGCCTCCAGCAACACAACTGCCCATGACAGCCGCAATTTGAACAATTCCCTCACTGCTCATTTGAGCATTGTTTCTAAAAATTCGACCAAAGTGTTCTTTGTCAGGAAATATTTCATCTTGGCGTGGTAGAAATACACCTGCACTATCCACTAAATAGATGATCGGAATTTTATTTTCTAATGCGATCTCCTGAGCGCGTAGGTTTTTTTTTGCGCTTATAGGAAACCAAGCCCCTGCTTTTACTGATGCATCATTTGCGACCACCACACAGAGTTTTTTTGAAATATAACCCATAACGACTACCACACCACCTGAGGGACATCCCCCATCTTCTTGATACATTTCATAGCCTGCTAAAGCACCAATTTCAATATTTTCCGAATCATTGTCCAGTAGGTAACTTACGCGTTCTCTAGCAGTCATCTTTCCTTCAGAACGTATTTTATCTAATCTGGATTTGCCCCCACCTAACCTCATTTGGGCAACTTTCTTATTCAGATCAGCAATCAGAAGCTTGTTTTGGTCTTTATTTTTCTCTATAGCTAAATTCATACTTAACTTTTACACCCTATGTAACTTGTGGATGTTTTTATGTTCTACGCTACGAAACTAAATACATTTTTTTTGAAATCGTATTAAAAAAAATAGATATTTGTTATTATGGCAGATGATAACAAAGTAATTTTCTCAATGTCGGGGGTATCTAAAACCTATCCTTCGGCAAATCAACCGGTAATCAAAAATATCTATCTCAGCTTTTTTTATGGCGCTAAAATTGGGATTTTAGGACTCAATGGCTCCGGTAAATCTACTTTATTAAAAATTATCGCAGGAGTCGATAAGAACTATCAGGGAGATGTGGTTTTTTCTTCAGGTTATTCAGTGGGCTATTTAGAGCAAGAACCACAGATTGATCCAAATAAAACCGTCATTGAAGTTATCAGAGAAGGAGCGGCAGAAACGGTTGCTATTTTGGAGGAATACAATAAGATTAATGATCAATTTGGATTACCTGAAGTTTACGAGAATGCTGAAAAAATGGAACAGTTGATGAATCAGCAAGCCAAACTACAGGACGAAATCGATGCCAGAAATGCCTGGGATTTAGATAGCCAACTCGAGTTGGCAATGGATGCGCTAAGAACACCGCCCGGAGACCAAAAAATTGAATTTCTTTCAGGAGGTGAACGCCGAAGAGTTGCACTTTGTCGGCTTTTACTTCAAAAGCCTGATGTTTTATTATTGGATGAACCAACCAATCATTTAGATGCAGAGTCCGTCCACTGGCTTGAACATCATCTAGCAAAATATTCGGGTACAGTTATTGCCGTAACCCATGACCGTTACTTTTTGGATAATGTTGCTGGTTGGATATTAGAGTTGGATAGGGGAGAGGGAATTCCTTGGAAAGGTAATTACTCCTCCTGGTTAGAGCAAAAAGCCAAACGTTTAGCACAAGAGCAAAAACAGGCCTCTAAACGTCAAAAAACATTGGAAAGAGAGCTGGAGTGGGTGCGAATGGCACCTAAGGGAAGACAGTCCAAACAAAAGGCACGGTTGAATAACTATGACCGTTTAATGAGCCAAGATCAGAAGGTGGTGGATGAAAAATTAGAAATATACGTTCCGAATGGTCCACGATTAGGGACTAATGTCATTGAGGCTAAGGGAATCAAAAAGGCATATGGAGATAAATTGCTATATGAAGATTTAAACTTCATCCTCCCACAGGCTGGAATTGTTGGAGTCATCGGTCCTAATGGTGCAGGAAAAACTACATTGTTCAAGATGATTTTGGGGGAGGAAACTCCTGATGGTGGAAGTTTTTCGCTTGGAGATACTGTAAAGGTTGCATATGTAGATCAATCGCATAGTAATATCGATTCTGAAAAATCTATTTGGTCAAATTTCAGTGATGAGCAGGATTTGGTTATGATGGGCGGGAGGCAAGTCAATTCTCGCGCTTATTTAAGTAGATTTAATTTTAGTGGAAATGAACAAAATAAAAAGGTAACAACGCTATCTGGTGGGGAACGTAACCGCCTTCATTTGGCAATGACGCTCAAGGAGGAGGGGAATGTTTTACTGCTTGATGAACCAACCAATGATCTAGATGTCAATACCTTAAGGGCATTAGAAGAGGGATTAGAAAACTTTGCTGGGTGTGCTGTAGTCATTTCTCACGATAGGTGGTTTTTAGATCGTATCTGTACTCATATTTTGGCTTTCGAGGGAGATTCACAGGTTTACTTTTTTGAAGGTTCTTTTTCTGACTATGAAGAAAATAAAAAGAAGCGATTAGGGGAAGATTTACTACCTAAGCGAATTCAGTACAAGCGATTGACGAGAGACTGATTTTTCTTTAATTGCAACTTTATATAAACCCAATACTTAACCTACATACTATGAAAAAGAATATTTTCTTTGAATTTTCATTCACTGATTTCCTTATCAAGAAATGTCTTAAAACTTCGCTTTTAGCCTTGTTGTTCACTTCTTTTAGTTGCACCTCTTCAGATGATAACCTAGTCAAAACAACTGATACTGAAGAGAATAAAGAGTCAAGTGCGAAGTACGCCTTAACTTTTAATTTGAATTGGAACAGGGATGATTTTCCTGTCGATTACCCCAATGGATCACACTTTTCAAGAATAGTTGGATGGAGCCACAAACCGACATCAAATTTTATCAATATAGAAACTTTGGCTTCTACAGGAATCAAAAATGTGGCAGAGACGGGAAGTACGTCACAGATTAAAGTAGAGATTGAGGAGAAAATTGCGAATAAGGAAGGAAACGAGTTTTATGAGGGATCCTCTTTAGGTAGGGGTGTTGGTAAAATCGAAATTGAAGTGACAGTCGATGAGGATTACCCTAGTATTAGTCTTATTACTATGATCGCCCCCAGTCCCGATTGGTATGTGGGTATCATCAATTTAAATTTACTGGTGAAAAACACATTTATTCAGGATACCACTTTAATTGGTAAGGTATATGATTCAGGAACGGATGATGGATTAACGTTTAACGCCTCAAATAAGAGGTCTACTCCTCAGCAGAAAATTTATTTGATAAAAGATCCGCCATTGGGAGACGGAGAGTCAGTAGATGAAAAGTTCTGTACTGTCGAGATCAAAAAACTTTAGACTTCACCAATCATATCTTCTGGCTTAACCCATTGGTCAAACTCTTTTTCAGTCAGATATCCAAGGGCTAATGCAGCAGTTTTTAGTGTCGTTCCTTCCTCGTGAGCTTTGTTAGCAATCTCGGCTGCTTTATAATACCCTATTTTGGTGTTTAGGGCAGTGACCAACATTAAGGAGTTATTAACCAATTCGGTAATCCTGTCATGGTTTGGTTCGATACCCGCGACGCAGTTCACCGAAAAGCTTACACAAGCATCACCAATGAGTTGTGCGGATTGCAGTATATTGGCTGCCATAACAGGTTTAAATACGTTTAACTCATAGTGCCCTTGTAGTCCACCCACGCCAATGGCAACATCATTTCCTATCACTTGAGCACAGACCATTGTCATCGCCTCACACTGTGTGGGATTTACTTTTCCAGGCATTATTGAACTTCCAGGTTCATTGGCAGGAATCTTGATTTCTCCAATACCAGATCGAGGCCCAGAGGCCAAGAGTCGAATGTCGTTAGCTATTTTATTCAATGCGACCGCTAGTTGTTTTAAAGCCCCATGAGTTTCGACGATTGCGTCATGTGCGGCTAGCGCTTCAAATTTATTTTCTGCTGTTATAAAAGGAAGTCCAGTAAATTTGGCAATGTAAGTGGCAACTTTTTCCGAATAACCCTCTGGAGTATTAATTCCCGTTCCTACAGCGGTTCCTCCTAAAGCCAATTCGGATAGATGTTTTAGAGTATTTTTTAGCGCTTTGATACCATGATCTAATTGAGAAACATAACCCGAAAATTCCTGACCTAAGGTCAAAGGAGTGGCATCCATCAAGTGAGTGCGACCTATTTTTACAACGGATTGATAAGCATCCGATTTTTCTTTTAATATTGTTTTGAGTTGTTCTACACCAGGAATCGTCGTTGCTACAATTTTTTTATAGGCTGCAATATGCATTCCTGTTGGGAAAGTATCATTGGAGGATTGAGATTTATTGACATCATCATTTGGTGCGAGTGTCTTTTTTCCCTCTCCAAGCTTTTTTCCTTCTAATACATGGGCACGATTGGCAATAACTTCGTTTACATTCATGTTACTTTGTGTTCCCGAACCTGTTTGCCAAACAACCAAAGGAAATTGATCGTCCAGTTTACCTGCCAATATTTCATCACAAACTGTTGCAATTAAATCTCGTTTATTCGAATCTAAAATTCCAGCATCACAATTAGTAAATGCCGCTGCTTTTTTGAGATATGCGAATCCGTAGACAATTTCAAGCGGCATAGAAGCAGGCGCTCCAATCTTAAAATTACTTCTAGAACGCTCTGTTTGAGGACCCCAATAGGCATCTTTTGGGACTTTTACCTCTCCTAGGGTGTCTTTTTCTATACGATAACTCATTTCGAAAATTTAATTACGATACAAAAATACGGTCTTTTCATTTATGGTGATAAATAAATTTATTTAACCCCTAAACCTAAATGGAAAAAAGCTTAAATTTGAACTAGAATTTTATTCTATGTTTGAATTTGACCAGTATTTAGGCTTTATTGCTTTTCTATCTATTTTGACCATTGGTTTTTGGTTGATGATTTTTCTATTAACTTTTGTTGTTCCCTATTGGTTATTTGGAAACCTTATGGAGTTTTTAAAAGAAAAAAGAAAGCAAAAGTCTGAGAGTAATTAAATATTAAAACCCTACATCCTCCTGAGGTTGTCTTCTTGGTTTAGGCGCGCTTTTCTGCTTTTTCTGCCTAACACGATAAGTGAAAGACGCTGTGATAGATGGGATTTCCCTTCTCAAAATAGTATGTTGATTAAACGTCCCACTCCTTGTGGTGAGCTCTCTTTGAGCAGTGTTAAAGAGATCCCTTACTCTTATGGACAAAGTCCCTCTATTTTTTAAAACGTCTTTACTGAGCGCTGCTGAAACCTGAAGTAGTGGCTTAAAACTCACTAGCGAAGTATTTCTGGGGCCCAAATAACTTCCTTGTAACTGGAAATCAATTTCACCCGGTAATGTAGTTTTCGCGTTTAAGGTGGATGACCAACTAAAATTTGATCTGTCAAGATTCACGCCACGAAAACTGCCAACAGTTTCAGAATTAAATAAATTAGTATTGAGAAAAAATCTTGATTTTTTTGAGGGTGAATAACTAATCGTCAATTCACCACCAATTTGATTGTTTTCACCAACGTTAATCGGTCTTTTAATGATTACAGGTACAGTTTGATTCTCATTTAGACTTGAGTTATCATCACCTGAAATTGATATTCTTTGCCCTGTATCAAAAGGAAAAATTGTAAAAACATCAGTTGATTTTTTATAGTATATAGAGGAATTAAGTGTCAATTTATCCCATTTCTTTAAAAACCCTAAATCTAAAGTGTTTGAGTAACTAGGGAATATATTTGGGTTACCCTGAAAAAAGTTTGTAATATTAGATCTGGTCAGAAAAGGGTTTAAAAACCTTGTGCGAGGTCTTGAAATTCTCCTACTGTATCCAAGTATTATACTTTCTGTTTCATTGAATTTATAAGAGAAATTTAGTGTGGGAAAAAATCTAAAATATTTTTGATTATTTTCTTCATTTGTCATTAGTTGTTTGACGTCAACTTTAGAATCTTCAACTCTTAAGCCGACTAAAAATGAAAAATCTTCAATCGTTCTCCCATACTGAACATATCCAGCGTTTATTTTTTCTTTATACACCAAAACATTAGATAGGCTGTCTCTGATGTTCCCCATATAATTATAAACACTAAAATCAGTTTCCTCATCTAGAAAACTTCCCCTATATCCAAGCTCTAGCTGCGTTTCTTCATTTATTTTAATAACATAATCAGCCTGAAGTAATATCCTTTCTTGATCTTTAAATTCCTTTACTGTTTCATCTCTTAAAGCGTTTGTGTTTTCAATATCTCTAAACTCATTTTCAGAATTATTCTCGTATTGAAAAACGGCACTTAGTTTACTTCCTTTTTTAAACTCCTTATCAAAGTTTGTGCTGAATTGAAATGCATTATCATCGTCAGATTTAAATTCATCTAATTCGGTTGTTTCAATCAATGACCGACTCGAATCGTATTGATCTAAATCTGTTTTACTATTATCAATCCCATTCTCAGTTCTTATAAAACTGTTTAAGCTAAGCGTTGTTTTTTCGTCTAAAATAAACTCAACACCTAAGCTTGAGAAAAAACTTTTATCTCCGAACTCCATTCTTTTGTACTCTGAGCCGAAGGTACTTGGATTGTCGTCATTATAAAATTCAGTTTCGTTTGAGATTTTTCCAATTGAAAGGTTATCTAGCAAGGTATTGGTTGAAAAAATATTGATATTTTTACTCCTGTAGTTAATATTGGCCGACCCACTATACCTCTCTGGAATCCCAGCATTTGCAACAAAATTTCCATTAAACCCGTTTAAGTTATCTCTTCTCAAAACAACATTGATGATTCCTGCAGTTCCTTCCGCACCGTAGCGAGCAGATGGAGACGTGATTACTTCAACTTTTTCGATAGATTCGGCTGGAAGATTTTGTAAACCTTGAGGGCCAGAAATACCGACTAATCCTGATGGTTTACCGTTAATTAAGATTCTTACATTTTCATTTCCCCTTAAAGACACATTCCCCTCTAAATCTACTGACACCGAAGGAACATTGCCTAATACATCAGCAACATTGCCGCCCCGTACCGTTAGGTCTTTACCTACATTGTAGACCCTTTTATCCAAGCGAATCTCAACCTCAGTTTTTTCAGCGATCAATTCGACCTCATTTAAAAGATTTTCAGAAATCTTAAGCGCAATTTTACCAAAGTCTTTTGCCTTTGTGACTACTAAATTTTCTTGGTTAAATGAGTCAAAACCAATAAACTCAATTTTGACATTGTAGGTTCCCGAAGGTACTTCTATACTAAATAAACCTGAACTGTCAGTGATTCCACCTTGAATTTCACTCGGTTTATTTGGGTTGAATAAGCTGATGGTAGCATACTCCAAGGGCTGGAGTGTTTCCTGGTCAATTACGCTTCCACTTATTTTAAATTTCAGGTCGTTACCTCCAACATTTTGAGCATAGATTTTTGGTAAAATGAGAATGGAAATAATGAAATACAAAAACTTTTTCATGGATA
>MDTB01128305.1_pt1 | contig 21043 bp, 20 predicted proteins | sample 811161 | NCBI WGS metagenome assembly MDTB01 (sample SAMN05326650, study PRJNA326480) | marine metagenome | isolation source: seawater | place: Mediterranean Sea | collected 2009
AAATTATCGAAGGGTATTTTTGATGCGGGTGAAAAAGTTGATGAAAAAGTCTGGAGATTACCTTTACATAAAAATTATGACAAACTAATAGATTCAAAAACTGCAGATATGCAAAATATTAATTATATTGGAGGTGCTGGATCAACAACAGCTGCGCAATTTTTGCAAAGATTTATATTAAAAAAAACTCCTTGGGCTCATCTTGATATTGCTGGTATGGCTTTTTCAAAATATGGTGGAGCACTTAATCCAAGTGGCGCTACAGGGTATGGGGTGAGATTGTTAAATAAATTTGTAGAAGATAACTATGAATAATTTAGAACAAACTTTATCAATCATTAAACCAGATGCAGTCGAAAGAAATTTAACTGAAGAAATAAAAAAATTATTTATTACTAATGGTTTTAGTATTATAAAAGAAAAAAAAGTGCAAATCTCTAAAACTGAGGCGCAACAATTTTATCAAGTACATCAAGCAAAACCGTTTTATAATGAATTATGTAATTATTTATCATCAGGACCAATTTATGTCATGATTTTAGAGAAAAATGGAGCTATTTTAGCCAATAGAGAACTAATGGGTGCCACAAATCCAATCGAAGCTAAGGAGGGCACAATTAGGAAGAAGTATGGCATTTCAATTGATAAGAACTCTGTGCATGGCTCTGATAGTGTAGATAACGCGAAAATAGAGATAGATTTTTTTTTTAAAAATTAAATCAAAATTTTTTGAATAGCAATTGGGTAGATTTTATGCTCTAATTTTAATACTCTTTTTTTAATTGAGCTAATATTGTCCTTTCTTAATAATCTTGTTTTTTTTTGTATAATTATTTTACCAGAGTCTAATTTACTACTTACAAAATGAACAGTACATCCAACATATTTTTCTTTATTTTTAAATGCCCTTTCGTGAGTATTTAATCCTTTATATTTTGGTAACAAAGATGGATGTATATTTAATATTTTTCCTTTAAAATCTTTTATAAAGCTTTTTGGTAATATTTTCATAAAACCAGCCAAACAAATCAATTTAATGTTAAATTTTATAAGTTTAGATAGCAATTTTTCATAATTTTTTTTGTTATTAAAACTGTAAAAAACTGTACTTATCTTTTTTCTTTTTGCAAATAAAAAACCTTTTGATTTTAAATTATTAGAGATTACCAAATTAATAGATATCGGAGAATTTAATTTTTTTGAAAATTTTATTAAGTTTTTTAAGTTTGTGCCCGAGCCTGAAACAAAAATTGCAGTTCTAATTTTATTTTTACCAGAGTAATTTATCATTTAAAATTACACTTCTTTTTTTTTTTACTATTTTACCAATTATATAAGGCTGAAATTCTATAGAAAAATATTTTTTTATTTTATTTATATTTTTTTTTTTGACAATAACACAAAATCCAACTCCACAATTAAATGTTTTTAACATTTCATTATCTGAAATACCTTGATTTTTTAACCATTTAAAAATTTTAGGAATTTTTATATTTTTTAAACTAATCAATGCAGAAAGATTGCTAGGTAAAACTCTTTTTATGTTGTCAGAAATACCACCACCAGTAATATTTGCACAACCATTTAAAAGATTATGGTTACACAAATTGTTTATCTCTTTAACATAAATTTTTGTAGGTCTTAATAATTCTTTTCTTAAAAATAAATTTTTTTTTAGATTAATTTTTTTCTTCTTTATTACTTTTCTTACCAGTGAATAACCATTAGAATGTATACCTGAGGATGGAATAGCCATCAAAATATCGCCGTTTTTTATTTTTTCTTTTTTTAAAACTTTATTTTTATCAACTAAGCCAATAGCAAAACCAGCTAAATCAAATTTATCTTTTGAATATGTGCCTGGCATTTCAGCAGTTTCCCCACCGGCTAAGTCACAACCTGCAATTTTGCATCCATTTATAATTCCATCTATTATCTGTTTTAATTTTTTTAAATTAATCTTTTCTATAGAAATATAGTCTAAAAATAGTAAAGGCTTTGCGCCTTGAACGATTAAGTCATTAACTGACATAGCAACTAAATCTATTCCTATTGTATCAAATTTTTTTAAATCATTCGCTACTTCAAGTTTGGTACCTACGCCGTCAGTGCTAGTTACTAAGTAAGGAATACCTTTGCTAATTGGAATTTTACTTATAGCACCAAAACCGCCAATATTCTTGAAATTTGAGTTTTTTTTAAACTTTCTCAATTTATAAGAAATATAATCAATAAATTTATCTGCTGCTTTTATATTAACGCCACTTTTTTGATATGTTAAGCTATTAAATTTCATGAATATGTTTTTATATAATTTACTAAATAATTACTTCAAAAAAATATACATTTTTTTTTCTATTTTGTTTATTTTTTTGATTATCTTTTCAACAAATATTACATACGCAAAAACTTATAAAGTAGAGAATATTGAAATAATTGAACCTTACGATTTGAATTTTAGAAAAAACAGAGTCACAGATAAAGCCTTTTTAAAGGCATTTGATATTATTCTTTCAAAAATTTTGTTATCAAAAGATAATTTTAATTTTAATAAAAACGATTTAAATTTAATTAAACCAATGATTGAATCATTTTCGATAACAGATGAAAAATTTATAGAAAATAAATATCATGCCACGTTCAATGTGTTATTTGAAAAAAAAAAAATTCTCAAATTTTTGGGTTCAAGAAGTATAGTTTCCTCTATACCAGAAAATAAAAAAATACTTTTTATACCTATTTTTATTGATTTATCAAAAGATGAATTATTAATGTTTAATGAAAATATATTTTATTCAGATTGGAATAAGAAAACAGAAAAGTTTTATCTTCTCGAATATTTTTTGCCTAGTGAAGATTTAGAAGACTTTAATATAATTAATAAACAAAAAATTAATATTGAGAATTATGATTTCGAAGAACTTCTAAAAAAATATGATATGGATGATTATATAATATCAATTTTTTTTAAAGATAATACAAATTTGAAAATATTATCTAAAATAAATTTTAATTCCATAGAACCAACTGTATTAAGTAATATTTATGATTTAAATATTTTAGAAAACAAAAATCAAATAATTATAAATAAATTAAAATTAAACTTTGAAGATGAATGGAAAAAAAATAATCAAATAAATACATTAATTAAGTTAAATCTAACAATAGCTGTTCAATCCAATAATATAGAATTAATAAATAGATTTGAAAATGAATTAATGAATTCAGATTTAGTTTATGATTTTTATATTGAAAAGATAACTAATACAAACTCAATTTATAAAATAGTTTACAATAATTCGCCTGATAAGTTTTTAAAAAATTTTAAAGAAAAAAATTTTAATGTTGATATTTCAAGTAAAGTTTGGTCAGTTAAATGAGTGAATTGAATCAACTGTTACTCAGATTTGATCAAAAACAGAATTTTACTTATAATGACTATTATGTAAGTAAAAGTAATTTTTTTGCTTTCAAATTAATAGATAGTTGGCCTAAGTGGGGAAAAAATATAATTAATATTTATGGTGAAGAAGGGTGCGGTAAATCTCATTTAGCAAAAATATTTGAGGAAAAAAATAAAGCCTTAAAATTTAATGAAACTCAATTTAATAATGAGAAACTAAGTCTCATAAAACCCTATGAAAACGTAATACTAGATAATTTTACCAATAAGACTGATGAAAACTTACTTTATTCACTTTTCAATTTGGTTGATCAGGATAATAAATATTTAATCATAAATTCCAGATTACCAATTACTCAAATTAAATTTAATCTTAAAGATTTATCCTCACGAACAAAAAATTGTGTTTTAGCCGAAATTCTTAAACCAGATGATGATTTAATTTTTGCTTTAATTGTAAAAAATTTTTCAGATAAGCAGATATATTTAGAAAAAAAAATTATTGAATATATTGTAAAAAGAATTGATAGATCCTATAGAAAAATTTCCGAATTTATATATAAGATTGATGAAATAAGTTTAAAAAAAAAAAAACCGATTAATCTTAAAACAGTAAAAGAACTGATATAGGTATAAATTGAACAAATATAGAACACATACTTGTGGTGAACTCGATAAAAGTAAAAAAGATCAAAATGTAATTTTGTCAGGCTGGATAAATAAAAAAAGGGATCATGGAAATTTATTATTTATTGATTTAAGAGATAATTACGGAATAACTCAATGTGTAATTGATAAAAATAATAAATATTTTAAAAACCTAGAAAAACTTCAGTTAGAAAGTGTTATTAAAATAAATGGCCAAGTTGTCGAAAGAAGCAACGAAACTGTAAATCACGAATTAAATACTGGTGAAATAGAGATACTTATAAAAAGTTATGAGTTATTAGGTAGTTGTAATGAATTACCTATGCCTGTATTTAGTGATCAAGAATATTCAGAGGAAATTAGACTTAAGTATAGATTTCTTGATTTAAGAAGAAAAAAAATTCATGAGAATATTATATTAAGATCTAATGTAATTTCATTTATAAGAAAAAAAATGAATGAGTTTGGCTTTAATGAGTTTCAAACTCCAATATTGACTTCATCTAGCCCAGAAGGAGCTAGAGATTTTCTTGTCCCGAGCAGATTAAATCCTGGACAATTTTATGCCTTGCCTCAGGCACCTCAACAGTTCAAGCAACTTATTATGGTATCTGGTTTTGACAAATATTTTCAAATAGCTCCATGTTTTAGAGATGAAGATGCTAGATCAGACAGGAGTCCTGGAGAATTTTATCAATTAGATATTGAGATGTCCTTTGTTGAACAGGAAGATATATTTGGTGTGGTTGAAAAATTAATCAAAAGTGTATTTAAAAATTTTTCAAATAAAAAAATATCTTCTGAAGATTTTCCAAAGATTCCCTACCAAAAAGCGATGGAAAATTATGGTACTGATAAACCAGATCTTAGAAACCCATTGATTATAAGAGATGTTACCAATATTTTTACAAGAGAAGATATAAAATTTGAAATTTTTAAAAAATTGGTTGCTAGTGGTTCCGTTGTTCGTTGTATAGTAACAAAAAATACAAAAGATAAACCAAGAAGTTTCTTTGACAACATAGATCAGTGGGCAAAAGAACAAGGTTCATCTGGGTTAGCTTATTTTTCGATAGAAAAAAATGAAAAATTAACTGCTAAAGGTCCGGTTGGTAAATTTTTTTCAGAAAATGCTATTGCAGAAATAATGAAATCTACAGGTGCCGAAATTAATGATAGTATATTCTTTTCCTGTGGAAAGCTTAAAGATACTGAAAAATTATTATCCTTAGCAAGGGATAGAATAGGCACTAATTTGAATTTAATAGATGACAATATTTTTGCGTTTTGTTGGATTACTGATTATCCGATGTACGAAATAGATGAAGATACCAAAAAATTAAAATTTAGTCATAATCCATTTTCAATGCCCCAAGGTGATTTAAATAAAATAAATTATGAAAAACCGCTTGATATTAAAGCTTATCAATATGATATAGTATGTAATGGTATTGAATTATCCTCTGGAGCTATTAGAAATCATATCCCTGAACTTATGTATAAACTCTTTGATATAGCTGGTTACGATAAAAATGAAGTTCAAAATAAATTTAGTGGCATGATAAATGCCTTAAGTTACGGAGCACCACCACATGGTGGCATAGCACCAGGTATTGATAGAATAGTAATGTTATTAGCTAATGAAAAAAATATAAGAGAAATAACAATGTTTCCAATGAATCAAAACGCTCAGGATTTAATGATGAAAGCACCCTCATCAGTTTCTGATGCTCAATTGAAAGAACTTGGAATTAGTATAAAAAAAAATAAATAATAGATTATTTTTTACCTTTTAAATTTAACCTAATATCAGAAAGATCAACTAATTTTTTTTTGTAATTATTTCTTACAAAACCTTTACTAGTAATATCTTTTACAATTTTAAGAATTTGTTTTTGATCTTCAGACTCAACTTCATCAGTTAAGTTCGTATCGGTATTTTTTTCATTTCCTCCTATTAAAGGCGTATGTGCTAGATCTTCTCTACTTTGGTAAGATATTGCTAATTCTCTAAATATATAGTCCAAAATAGAAGTTGCGCTTAGTATTCTGTCATTACCATAAACTTTTCCAGATGGTTCAAATTTAGTATCTACATAAGCGTTAATATATTCATCAAGAGGAACACCATATTGAAGGCCTAATGAAATTGCTATTGCAAAATTATTCATTAATGCTTTTACCAATTCACCCTCTTTACTTGTATCTATGAATATTTCACCAATTTTACCATCTTCATATTCCCCAGTATGTAAATAAACTTTATGATTACCAATACTTGCTTTCTGTATATACCCTTTTCTTCTGTCGGGCATACCAATTCTTCTATTTGCACCATCTGAAACCTTATTTATTAAATTGCCTTTATTTACTTTTGCTTTATTTGATAATTTAGTATCTTCTCTATTGTTATTTTTCGATAAATCTTTGGTCACATAATTTTCGACCTGATTATTTTGAGATATTTTATCTAAGTTCTTTGTTTTTCTACTATCTAATTTAACATCAATAATCTCAAACTTACCGTCATCTCTTTCCTCAATTTTTTCAAGTTCTTTCTCGCTTAATTCATCCAAATAATGGTTTACTTTAAAACTACATGTATAATATGTTTCGACTAAATATTTTGCCATTTCTAATCCTTAATAATTATTGTTTTGATTTAAAATATTATATATACAAATTGTAAATTTAGTCTAATTGTAATTTATACAATTTTGAATTGTAAAATAATTTTTTTTTATGTTGACATTAATTAAAGAAATATTCACCTGGTGGAATCGTCAAACACTTGGCACAAAAATTAATACAATTGTATTTGGAAAATTTGTTGGTGAGGATGAATTTGGAAACAAATATTATAAAGATAAAAATGATAAGAGATGGGTAATTTATAAAAGCGAAATTGAAGCAACCAATATTCCACTGGAATGGTATTCATGGATTCATCATACAAAAAACAAAATCGAAAATGTACAGAGTTTAAAAAAATTTAGTTGGCAAAAGGATCATAAGCCTAATTCTACCGGAACTGATCAAGCTTACAAACCAAACAAAAAAGAAAATGCGATTAAAAAAAAATATACATCTTGGAAAGAATAAATTATTTTTATTAATTCAACTAATTACTCTCTTATTTATATATAATCACTCATCTTCGGATGATAGCTTAAAAGGGAATATTGTTGAACTTCAGATATTGGATAAAATTAATTCAAAAAATTCAACTATTAATTTAAAAATTGGTGAAGAAAAAAAATTTAAAAATCTAATTATTAAAGCTCTGAAATGTCAAAATTCTAAATTTGACGATAACCCTGAAGTAACAGCATATTTACAAGTTAAAGATGTAACTAATAAAAATAAAAATAAAGTTTTTGTATTTAACGGTTGGACATTTGCATCAAGTCCATCCCTAGAGCCATTTGATCATCCTGTTTATGATATGTGGTTAAAAAAATGTAAATTTAAATAATTTTTTCGTTATCAAGCCAATTAACATTAAAATCTGACTCTATAAACTTTTTGTGGACTAACAGTTTTTTATGTAAATCCACAGTAGTTGTAATTCCATCAATCACGAATTCATCCAAAGACCTTTTTGTTCTTTGAATAGCCTCATACCTATCTCTTCCATGACAGATTAACTTACAAATCATACTATCGTAATATGGTGTCACTTTATAACCCTGATAGATTGAGCTATCTACTCTAGTCCTAAAACCAGAGGGCTGATGGCACATATTTATGATACCAGGAGAAGGTTGAAAATTATTGCTTGCATCTTCTGCGTTTATTCTACATTCAATCGCATGTCCCCTTGGCACAATATCATCTTGTTTTAAAGATGTATCGCCATAGAATGCAATTCTTATTTGCTCTTTAATAATATCTATACCTGTCACAACTTCAGTAACTGGATGTTCAACTTGAACTCTTGTATTCATTTCTAAGAAATAATATTTACCATCTTCATAAATAAATTCTACTGTACCAGCTCCTTCATATTCAATTTTTTCAACCATTTTCACTGTTTTATTAAGTAAATCTGCTCTTACTAAATCTGAGAGGACTGGGCTAGGTGTTTCTTCTATTAGTTTTTGATGTCTTCTTTGAACTGAGCAATCTCTTTCATATAAATGTACAGTTCTATTTTTTCCCGACAAAATTTGTACCTCTATATGTCTAGGATTTTGAAAAAATTTTTCTAAGTAAACTTCATCATTCGCAAAATACTTACTTGCTTCAAGTTTAGCATTCATAAAAGAGCTCTCAAATTCTTTTTCCTCATTAACAATTTTTATACCTCTGCCTCCTCCTCCTCCTGAAGCCTTGATTAAAACTGGAAACCCAATCTTGGCACATATATCTTTTGCAGCTTTAATATCAGTTATACCACCTTCTGATCCCTCAATTACTGGAAGGCCGTTCTCTTTTGCTATTTTTTTAGCCTGTATCTTATCTCCCATTTTTTTAATTACTTTAGAAGACGGACCTATAAACTTTATTTCATAATCTTCCAGTATTTTTGCAAATTTATAGTTTTCAGACAAAAATCCGTAGCCCGGGTGCACAGCATCTGAATTTGTTAACTCCACGGCAGATAAGATTGAGGGTATATTTAAATAACTATTAATAGGCTTATGAGAACCAATACATACACTTTCATCTGCTAATTTGACATGCATACTATCTTTGTCGACATCAGAATGAACTGCTACAGTAGATATTCCCCATTCTTTGCAAGCTCTAATTATTCTAACTGCGATTTCTCCTCTATTTGCGATTAAAATTTTTTTAAACATTATTCTATAATCACTAATTTTTGTCCGAATTCCACGGGTTGTCCATCTTCAACACATACTTTTTTTATAACACCATCAAACGTTGAAGGTACATGATTCATTGTTTTCATTGCTTCAATAATCATAATTGTGTCACCTTTTTTAATTTTTTTACCCACACTAACAAAAGTTTTTGCCCCTGGCTCTGGAGCTAAGTAAGCAGTCCCAACTATGGGACTTTTTATAGAATTTTCATTTTCATCGACAATATTGTCTTTTACTTCATCAATATTTACATCTTTTAATCCCTTAGTATTTCTTTTAAGTTCGTCTAATACTTTTAATAATTTTAAAATAATTTTTTTATCAATTTCCATTTTTTATCATTTCATTTATAGATTTTATTGCTAAGGTATATCCTTCAAATCCTAAACCAAATATACCGCCAGAAACGACATCACTTAATAGAGATTTTTTTCTGAACTCCTCTCTTTTGTAAATATTTGAAATATGTACCTCAATAACTGGGAAATTAATTATACTGATTGCATCTCTTATCGAAACCGAGGTATGTGTAAATCCAGCAGCGTTAATAATTAAACCATCTTTAGAATTTCTGCAGTTTTGTATTATTTCTACCATTTCACCTTCTATATTTGATTGTTTAAATTCTAAATTTAAATTTAATTCCTCACATTTTTTGATACATTTGGTCTCAATTTCTTTTAATGTTATACTACCATATTGTGATTGTTCTCTTTCACCTAATAGATTAAGATTTGGACCATTTAATATTAAAATATTTTTATTCACGAGAAATATATAGTATATGCTAAAAAATAGTAAAATAAAAATTAAAGTTAATGGTAAAATTATTAAAATAAAGTACAACTGTACTTTGAAGCTACTGATTAACAAACTCAATATTCCAATAAAAAAGGTAGCTATTGAATTAAATAAAAAAATTGTAGATAAATCCTCGTTGAACAAAATTAGGCTAAAGTCAAATGATAAACTTGAAATAGTTCATTTTATTGGTGGTGGATAAATGAAAGAAGATTTTTTAATAATTAATAATAAAAAATATAAATCTAGGCTTATTGTAGGCACTGGCAAATATAAAAATTTTTTAGAATGCGCGAAAGCAATAAAGTTGTCTGGAGCTAATATTGTTACAGTAGCCGTTAGGCGAGTAAATATTTCTGACAAAAGAAAACCATTGTTAATGGATTATATTGATCCAAAAAAAATAACATATCTGCCAAATACTGCTGGATGCTTTACATCTGAAGACGCTTTAAGAACTCTTAGATTAGCGAGGGAGATAGGTGGATGGAAATTAGTAAAATTAGAGGTTTTAGGTGATAAAAAAAATTTATTTCCTGATATGGTTGAGACATTAAAATCAACAGAAATTCTTACAAAAGAAGGTTTTAAAGTCATGGTATATTGTAACGATGACCCATTAATGGCTAAAAGATTAGAAAATTGTGGTGCATCTGCAATAATGCCACTAGCCTCACCCATTGGTTCTGGCTTAGGTATAACAAATAAAATTAATATTAAAATAATAAGATCAATAATTAAAGTTCCTTTAATAATTGATGCAGGTATTGGAGATGCAGTCGACGCAGCAGAGGCAATGCAATTAGGATGCGATGGTGTACTAATAAATACAGCGATTGCTAAAGCTAAAAAACCATTTTTAATGGCTGAAGCTATGAAGTTAGCAATACAAGCTGGTAGAAAATCTTATCTTTCAGGCAGAATAGAAAAGAATATATTCGGAAATCCCTCTTCTCCAAAATCAGGAATTATTTGATTTTTTTTTATAATATTTTTTTTTATAATATTTTTTTTTAAACTTTATTACTTTATCATTTTCATTTTTTTTATTTAATTCAATATTTCTAATACTATACAAGTTCTCAATTTTATCTAATAATTTTCCAGATTTATTTTTAAAATCTATTTTATATTCTGAAATATCTAAATTATTGTTAACCTCAATTTCAAGTTCGATTTTATTTTTTTTTTTAAAATATTCTAAATTTTCTTTAAAGCTATCCTCTATAAATAATTTTATATTGTAATTTAGATATAGATTTATATATTTAGCTTTAATTTCAATTGATTTTAACTCTAATAATTTCAAAATTTTTAATGAAAAAGACTCCTTAGATAATTTCATCTGCCATTTAACACTACTTTCTCTAAGTCTTTGTCTAGACATTTCGAGTAAACCAAAATTACTAATACGACCTATTTGAATTCTCGCTCTATCTTTTCTACATCTTTCCTTGAGTTTTCTCTCAACTAATTTTTTATTGTTGAAATTTAGCATATCAATAAAATCGATAATTATTAGACCAGATAAGTCTCTAATTTTTATTTGTCTTGAAATTTCCTCAGCTGCTTCAAGATTTGTATCTAAGGCAGTACTTTCGACATTTTTTTGTCTAATTGATCTTCCGGAATTGACATCAATCGACACTAGAGCTTCTGTAGGATTAATAACCAGATATCCTCCCGAAGATAATTTTACTTCAGTTTTAAAAATTTCATACAATTTAGTTTCTATTTTTTCTTTAAAAAATAAAGGGATTTTATCTCTATATTTTTTCACTTTTTTTAAATGTTTAGGCAACATTGATTTTACATATGATTTAGTTTTTTGGTATCCTTCATTACCTTCTACAATTATATTTTTGGTTTCATCATCAAACATATCTCTGAGACTTCTCTTAATTATATCGCTCTCTTGATGTATTAAAGAAGGAGCAATTGAATTGAGCGCATTGCTTTTAATTTTATCCCAACTTCCAATTAAGTTTGCAAGATCATTGCTTATCTCATTTTTAGTTTTATTTGAACCTGCAGTTCTTACAATTACTCCCATTTCTATAGGAATATCTATTTCATTTAGAATTAGTCTTATTTTTTTTCTATCTCCAGGGTTAAATATTTTTCTTGATATTCCACCACCTTTTGGAGTATTTGGCATTAGCACAATATATTTTCCTGCAATAGATATGAAAGTGCTTAAAGCAGCACCTTTTAGACCTCTTTCATCTTTAAGAACTTGTACAAGGATTACCTGATTAGGTTTAATAACTTCTTGAATCTTATATCTTTTTGATGGATATTTTTTTAAATTTACTCCATCATTATTATTATTTTGATCGTTATTTTTTTCCTCTAAATTTACTAAGTTATTGTCATTTTCTTTATTTGAAAAATTTTCCTCTTCTTGTTTTTTGCTTTCTTTTAAGAGTGCTTCTCTAGTTTCCTCCTCTTCTCTTTTTAATTTATCTAAGTCGTCTTTAGGTAACTGATAATAATCACTTTGAATATCATTAAAGGAAAGAAATCCGTGCCTTTCTCTACCAAAATCTACAAATGCTGCCTGCAAGGAAGGTTCAATCCTACTTACCTTGCCTAAATATATGTTATTTTTAATTAAGGTGTTATTAGTACTCTCATATTCATAATCCTCAATATTTTTATCTGATTTAAGTACAACTCTAGTTTCATTTGGATGTGAAGCATCAATATATAAATTTTTTTCCATAGTTTTTGTTTAAATATTTTCATTATTTTTATAAAATTAGTGCCTTAACATTAACAAATTCGTAAAGTAATTAAAACTAAAATGCATATATTGATAAAAAAATTTTTTATATCAACCATATTACTGGTTGTATTAATATTTATAGCACTACTTGCTATATTATGGTCATATTCAAATAAACTACCAGATTATAAGTTTTTGAAAAATTACAAACCTCCAGTTTCGAGCAAATTATATTCAGGAGATGGAGAGTTAGTAATAGATTTTTCCTCAGAAAAGAGAATATTTATACCTTTTAATGCAATACCAGAAAAAGTTATTAATTCTTTTTTGTCAGCAGAAGATAAAAACTTTTTTAATCATCCTGGGGTAGATGCAAAAGGAGTAGTCAGGGCATTTTACAACAATATATTTAACTTAATATCTTCAAAACGATTAGAGGGGGCATCAACAATTACACAACAAGTTGCAAAGAACTTTTTATTGAATAACGAGGTAAGTTTAGATAGGAAAGTTAAAGAAGCAATATTAGCATTTAGAATTGAAAGAGCCTTAACAAAAGAGAGAATTTTAGAGTTATATTTAAATCAAATTTACTTGGGAGAAGGAAGTTATGGGATTGCGTCTGCTAGTTTACAATATTTTGATAAGCCAATTAGTGAGCTCTCTTACACTGAGGCTGCTTTGCTTGCTGCACTACCTAAGGCTCCAAGCAAATATAATCCTTATAAAGATATTAAATTAGCAAAATTCAGACGTGATTTAGTACTAGAAAATTTATTTGAAAATAATTACATCACAAAAAAAAATTATGAAAATTATTTAAAATCTGAAATTATATTAAATAAAAGAAAAAAAAAATATCTTGAAGATGCCAGATATTATGTCGAAGACGTTAGAAAGTATATAGTTGATAAATATGGTTTTGATAAAGTCTATAAACAAGGATTTAATATTAAAACTCCCATAAATTTAAAACTTCAAAAAAATGCAACTGAAGCATTACGCAATGGATTAGTCAGTTACGATAAGAGAAAAGGTTGGAGAGGGCCAATAACAAATATTAAAAATATTGATAACTGGAAAAAAAATTTAAAAAAATTCAGACTTGAAAATTCAATAGGTTGGGAATTATCTATTGTTAAAAAAATAAATAAATTTTCAGCAGAGATAGAAACGGAAAATAAAATAAAAGGATTTATAAAGTACAACGACATAATTTGGACTAAAAATGAATTTAAGGATATTTTTAAGGTTGGAGATATAATTTACGTAAAAAAAATTGAAAAAAATATATATAGTTTGAGACAATTACCCAATGTAAATGGCGGAATTGTTGTTTTAGATCCATTTACTGGAAGAATACTGGCAATGTCAGGTGGATTTAGTTTTAAAAAAAGTGAATTTAATCGTGTAACTCAAGCTCTGAGACAACCAGGTTCAGCTTTTAAGCCTTTTATATATGCTTTGGCTTTAGAGAATGGATATAATCCAACTTCTTTAATTTTAGATGCCCCTATTGTTCTTCCTCAAGGTGAGGATTTAAAAAAATGGAAACCAGAGAATTATGGAAAAAAATTTTATGGACTATCTACTCTTAGAACTGGAATAGAAAAGTCTAGAAATTTAATGACAGTAAGAGTTGCTCAAGATCTAGGACTTAAAAAAATAACTAATTTAACTAAGAATTTAAACATTTATGATAATCCTCAAGAGCTTCTCTCTATTTCGTTAGGATCTGCCGAAACAACTTTGTTAAAATTATCTACAGCTTATAGCGTGTTTGTAAATGGAGGAAATTTAATTACCCCTACTATAATAGACAGAATTCAAGATAGTTCAGGAAAAACTATTTATAATTCTGAAACTAGATATTGTAAAAATTGTAAAGAAATTTCTTATTTAAGTAATAAACTTCCTATAATTGAAAATAATTTTGTTAGAGTGTTTAGTCCCCAGACTGCTTATCAAATTACATCCATGTTAGAGGGAGTAGTTCAACGAGGAACAGGAAAAGGACTTAAAAAACTCAATCTAGATATTGCTGGCAAGACCGGAACGACAAACAAAAATACTGATACATGGTTTATCGGATATACCTCTAATCTAGTTATAGGTGTTTACATTGGTTATGATGAGCCAAGATCTCTTGGAAAACGGGAAACAGGGGCAAAAACCGCTATGCCTGTATTTAAGAAATTTGTTGAAAGTTCAATAAATAAAGAAAATGCAAGACCTTTCAAGGTATCAAAAGGCATCGAAATGATGTTGGTTGATACAAATACTGGAGAAAAGGCTAATTATTTATCAAAAAATACTTTAATAGAGGCATTTAAATCTGAAAATGTAAATAAAAACTTCTTTGAACCGAGCTTAAATGTAAATTATAAATTAATGAAAAATAATATTTTTAATTTTTATTAATGGACGAAGCATTTATCAAAACTCTAAAAAACATAAACAAAATTAATCTAAGAATTAAGGAGTATCTTTGACACAAAAGATATTCTGTCTAAGTTAAATCAAATAAACATAAAAATTCAAAACCGAGATTTTTGGAAAGACAAAAATTTAGCTGAAAAAATTATTGGAGAAAAAAAAACTTATGATGACATTGTTACTAATTACCAGTCATCGTTAAATAAAGCCTCCGATTTAGAAGAACTATATAAACTTGCTCTTGATGAAAATAATAAATCTATAATAGATGAAAGCATTAAAGATATTATAAATTTAGAAAAAAAAGTAAAAAAAATTGAGGTTAAATGTTTTTTGTCGAATGAAAATGATATTCTAGATGCTTATATAGAAATACATGCCGGAGCGGGTGGAACAGAAAGTCAAGATTGGGCAGAGATGCTAAGAAGAATGTATATGAAATGGTCTAGTAATAAAAATTTCAAAATTAGTTTAATTAGTGAGCATAAAGGTGATGAAGCTGGAATTAAATCAACAGTATTAAGAGTAGAAGGCAATTACATATATGGGTTACTTAAATCAGAATCTGGAATACATAGATTAGTTAGAATTTCTCCTTTCGACTCTGGCGGTAGGAGGCACACAAGTTTTGCAAGTGTTTGGGTCTATCCAGTTGTCGACGAAAATATTAATATAAAAATTTTAGACAAAGATTTAAGAATAGATACCTATAGGTCCAGTGGAGCAGGAGGCCAACATGTGAATACCACTGATAGCGCAGTTAGAATAACTCATATTCCATCAAAAATAGTTGTACAATGTCAAAATGAACGATCACAACATAAAAATAAAGAAACATGCATGAATATGTTAAAGGCAAGACTTTATGAATTTGAACTTGAAAAAAAAGAACAACAAGATGATGATATAGAAAAAACTAAATCAGATATTGGTTGGGGTCATCAAATTAGATCTTATATTCTTCACCCATATAGATTAGTTAAAGATAATAGAACAAATTTTGAAAGCACAAATCCAGAAAAAATTCTTGATGGAGAAATTGATCAATTTTTAGAAAGTTACCTTTATAAACAAAATGATTAAAAATATATTTAAAGTATTCATATTATTAATTATTATTTTAGTAATTATTATAAGTTATTTAAGTTATTTTGGTATTAAAACTAATAAATTTAATAATATCATTGAAGATAGGCTGAATAAAATCAATCCAAAAATATCAATTGTATTTGAGAGCACTTATCTAAAATTAAAACCTTTCAAATTTTCATTTAGAATATCTGTAGATGAACCTCAAATAAGATTTAATACAAAAATCATTCAAGTAGAAAATATAAGATCAGATATTCAATTAAAAACAATCTTTTCAGAAAAAAAAAGTCTCAAAAATTTATTAATAGTAACTAAACAGAATGAATTAAACCACATTATAGATTTTATTAGATTGTTTAAAAATAATATTAAAACGATGTTGTTTGATAGATTTATAGATAATGGCTATATTAATATAAGTGCAGAAGTTAACTTTGATGATAATGGCAAAGTAAAAGATGATTTTATTATAAAAGGTGAAATTGAAAATACAGATATTTATTTACTTGATAGAAGCCAGTTCTCAACTAGCCTTAATTTTATTATAAAAGACAAATTATATCTCTTCAAAAAATTACAGTATAATTATAATGGTATCGAATTTAAATCAGATAAAATAGAGATCGCATTAAAAAAAGACAAGTCTTATTTATTTTCCGGAGATGTAAGTAATTTAAAATCTGATGTGTTAATTAATAATTTACCTAATTATATAAAAAAATCTGTAAAGTTTTTAGATCAAGAAAGTTTAAATTTTGAAAGTGATAGTAATTTTAGTTTTGTTTTAGATGAAAAGTTTAAAATTTTCGATATAAAACTTGATACAAAAATATTTGTTGATTCATTTAAATCAAATAACGATTATAAAACTATAAAAAAAATTTTTAATTTTGATGATGACTTTTTAATTAATGAAAATGAAATTGCCATATCTTATATAGATAAATCTAAAAATAATAATAAATCTTCTATATTAAAAATTAATGGCAAAGGGATAGTAGTTAATCAAGAATATAAAGATAAATTTACTTACAATTTTATCTCGCATGATAGTGTAAATGAATTATTTGTGGAATTTTATGTTAATCAAAATCCAATTTACCTAGATATCTTAGATTTTAAAAAAAGTAAAAATGATAATTCTAAAATAATTTTAAATAGCATCATGCAAAATGGTAAAAATTTAATTAAGGAGTTATCACTAAATAATTCAAATAATAAATTTAAAATTGATAATTTACTTTTAGATAATAGTGGTAAAATTGAGAATTTCGAAAATTTAAATTTTAATTTTAAAAATTCAAATAAAGTAAAAAATGATCTGAATATAAGAAAAAAAAAAGATGTATATCAAGTAAAAAGCAAAGTCTTTGATGCCTCAAAATTAATCAATAAATTTTTTGAAAGTAGTAATAAAAAAGAATATTTTGTAGAAAGATTTAATAATAAATTTGCAATAGACTTGAGAAAAGTATTCATTGATAAAGAAAATTACTTAAATGATTTAAAAGGAAATGTAACATTTAATAACAGTTCAATAAATGATATAAACTTATTATCTTATTTTTCTAATAATAAAGAATTAAAACTAAATTTAAAAACTTTGGAAAACGGCGAAAAAGTCACAAACCTTACAACCGGATATCCTAAACCTTTGATTCAGCGTTATAAATTTATAAAGGGTTTTGAAGAAGGAACTTTGGATTTTAAATCTATCTATAAAAATAAAATTTCAAACAATGTCTTAATAATAGATAATTTTAAAGTAAAAGAAGTGCCGGTATTTGCCAAATTATTGACTTTGGCGTCATTACAAGGCATTGCAGATTTATTAACTGGTGAAGGTATAAGATTCACAGACTTTGAGATGAAATACAATGTGGAAAAAAATCTTACAAAAATTGACGAATTATATGCAATAGGTCCAGCTGTATCTATTATGATGGATGGTTATATAGAAAAAGATAAACTAGTAAGTTTAAGAGGTACTTTAGTTCCAGCAACAACAGTTAATCGAACGATATCCTCAATTCCTCTGTTGGGGGATATTCTAGTAGGAAAAAAAGTTGGAGAGGGAGTCTTTGGTGTCAGTTTTAAAATAAAAGGTCCTCCAAAAAATCTTAAAACCTCGGTTAATCCTATTAAAACCTTAACGCCAAGGTTTATAACAAGAACATTGGAAAAAATAAAAAATTAATTTACTTTTAAAACTATATGTCTTTTTTTTCCAAATGATAACTTACATAAATTATTTTTAAAATTTTTTTCTGAAAGAATAAATTTATCACTCTGTATTATTTCATCATTTATTTTTATACCTTTATTATTGATTGCTCTTCTAACCTCGCTCTTTGAATTTAATAATTTCGAATTAGCGGTTATGTCGACTATATTTATACCAATCATCAAGTCATTTAATTTAATTTTGTAGACTGGTAAATTTTCGCTTATTTCTCGATTTTCAAAAATTTTTTTTGCAGATGATTCTGCTTTCTTTGCCTCTTTTTTTCCATGAAGCAATGCTGTCGTTTCGTTTGCTAAGCAAATTTTTAGTTTATTAATATTAAAATTTTTCATCTTATCTAGTTGATTAATATCAATATCAGTAAACATTTTTAAAAATTTAAATACGTCTTTGTCATCTGTATTTCTCCAAAATTGCCAGTAATCATATGGTTTTAACAATTTTTTATCTAACCATATTGCCCCTTTTTCTGTTTTGCCCATTTTTAAACCAGAGGCCGAAGTGATTAGTGGTGTAGTTAGACCAAAAGACTCTTTACCTAAATATCTTTTTATAAGATCTACTCCATTTACAATATTTCCCCATTGGTCAGAACCACCAATTTGCAATATGCATTTTTTCTTTTTATTAAGTTCTAGAAAATCATACGCTTGTAATATCATATAGTTAAATTCCATATAACTTAAAGATTGCTCCCTTTCTAATCGTAATTTGACACTGTCAAAACTTAACATTTTATTTATAGTAAAATATTTACCTATCTCCCTAAGAAATTTTATATATTTTAAATTATTTAGCCATGTTTTATTATTTACAAATATTGGTCTTATTTTTTTATTATCTGTAATTAAAAATTTTTTTAAAATTTTTTCTATATTTTTTGAATTTTTTTTAATTTCTTTCTCAGAGAGAATTTTTCTGGTTTCATCTTTGCCTGAGGGATCACCTATTTGTGTTGTGCCTCCACCAAGTAAAACAACCGGTTGATGACCAAACTTTTGTAACATTCTAAGACACATTATTTGAAGTAGACTGCCAACATGTAAACTTGAGGCTGTACAATCAAATCCAATATATGCCCTAATTTTTTTTTTATTCAAAATTAAGTTTAATTCATCTTTGTGAGTACATTGATGAAAATAACCTCTTTCTTGAAACTCTGATAAAAAAGTTTGTTCCATTTTTTTATAAATTAAGTGTAATATCTATATACTTGATTTGGACTATTTAAAAAATATTAATGAAAAAAAGCTTTATAAGTCTTGGGTTAATGAGCGGCACATCTGGAGATGGTATTGACGCATCGCTATTAGAGTCTAATGGTGTTGATAAAATTAAACTAATAAAAGACGAGTATTTTGCATATCCTGATGCAGTGACAAAAGAATATTTTTTAATAAGAGATTTGTTAAAAAAAAAAGAAGATTTAAAAAAATTAAATAAAAAAATTGAAATACTGGAAAATAAAATAACTGATTTTAATATAAAAATTTGTTGTAATTTGATTAAAGATTTCAATATTGATCTTGTAGGGTTTCATGGACAAACAATTTATCACAACTCAAAAGAAAAACTTTCTATTCAATTGGGATCAGGAAAAAAATTATCTAAAGGTATAAACAAAACAGTTGTATTTAATTTTAGATTAAACGACCTTAAAAACGGAGGAGAGGGAGCTCCACTGGTTCCTATATTTCATAGACTAATTATAAAAGACTCCAAAGATAAAAAAAAATTTAAATTACCAGTCTCTATTATAAATATCGGTGGAATTGCAAATATTACATCAATAAATAATTTCTATAAAATTTACAGTCGTGATATTGGACCTGGTAATTGCCTAATAGATTTATGGTTAAGAAAAAATTCAAAATATAAATTTGATAAAAATGGTATTATAGCTAAATCAGGTAAAACTGATAAAATTATATTAAATAATTCTCTGGAAACTTACTTTTATAACAATCTTAACAAAAAAAAATCAATGGATATAAAAGATTTTGATATAAGTTTTGCAAGAGGTCTTTCCTTAAGCAATGGTGCTGCAACAATTACTGAATTTACTGCTGAGGTTTTATCTAAAGAAATACCAAATCAACAAATTTATATAGCAGGTGGCGGAAGAAAAAATACTTATTTATTACAGCTTTTAAAATTAAAAACTGGAAATCCAATAAGTTTAATCGACACCTTAGGTTATGATGGTGATTTTATCGAGTCCCAAGCATTTGCTTATTTAGCAATTCGATCTTTACTAGGTTTGCCTATCTCTTTCCCAGAAACCACAGGATGTAATACAGCAGTAAGTGGTGGACAAATTATAAAAATTTAATAAAGCTCTGTTTCTTTTTTTATATATTCATTTAATACTTTCAAAAGCTCATTATTAGCATTAGAAAAAAAATGATTAGCACCAATAACCGTCTGAAAATCTATACTAATTCCTTTTTGTGCATTTAATCTTTTATTTAACTCATTTACACTTTCAAAATTAACTAATTCGTCATTTTTTCCGTATACAATAATTCCTGATGTAGGACAGGGTGACAAAAATGTGAAATCATAAACATTTGGTTGAGGAGAAATGGTTATAAATCTATTAATCTCAGGTCTTCTCATTAATAGTTGCATTGCTATTAATGCACCAAATGAAAAACCCGCTATCCAACAATGAGAATTATCAAAATTTTCTCTTTCAATCCAATCAAGAGCAGCAGCAGCATCAGCCAACTCCCCTTGCCCATTATCAAAGTCTCCATCACTTTTTCCTACACCTCTAAAGTTTACTCTGCATACAGAAAAATTATTTTCAACAAATGTATTAAATGTATCCACTACAACTTTATTATTCATAGTACCAC
>MDTB01000651.1_pt1 | contig 21034 bp, 19 predicted proteins | sample 811161 | NCBI WGS metagenome assembly MDTB01 (sample SAMN05326650, study PRJNA326480) | marine metagenome | isolation source: seawater | place: Mediterranean Sea | collected 2009
AATTCAGTCCTTTTTTTAGCTATCTTCATTGCAGGCGATGATACATCTGCTCCAATAAGTTTTTTGGGACTTGAAAAATGACCAAATCCTATTAAATCGTTCCCTGGTCCACAACCATAATCTAAAACAATTAAGCCATCAGCTTGATCAACGGGCATGAGTTCAATGTATCCAGGATAAACAGAATTTCTCCAATTGTAATGATCCAAAGATTGCTTTACAGACTCAAAAGGTTTGTTATCTACCATGTATGTAGACCAATAAGATGAAGAACCTCCTAAAGAAGCTAACTTGAAGCGAATTTCATTTAATACAGCTTTAAATTTTCTGAAGAATGCCTTCATGAGATATTTTAAAAAGTAAGACAATAAATATTTTAAAGTAATTCATGGATGATAGATAAGATTTTTTTTGAAGCTTCTCCTTTTCCATAAGGTTTTTTAGTATAGCTAGTTTTTTTTGATTTAAATTTCAAAATCTTTTCGTCTTTATTTTTTGACAAAGGCGGTAATAATAGATTTGCCTGTAAATCTAGTAGTTCGATCCATTCTGTTTGATCTCTTAAGGTTATGCATTTTTTTTTTGCAAAATAAGCCTCCTTTTGTAGGCCTCCACTGTCCGTAAGAACATATGAACAATTATTTAGAGCCCAAAAAGTTTCAAACATGCTTAAAGGATTAATTAAGTTTATGTTTTTTGAGATATTCAAATCTTTATAAGAAGACAATAATTTTTTAGTTCTTGGATGTGCTGAGAATAAGATCTTTTTCTCCTTACTTAGCTTATTAAGCAAGCTAATGATTTCAAAAAAATACTCTTTTTTTTCAGTATTTTCTGCTCTGTGAATAGTGCAGAATATGAAATTATGATAGAAATCACTGCTTAATTTGGATGGTCTCTTTTGGTGCATCTTATAATAAAGAAAATTATCAAACATTATGTCGCCTACGTTGAAAACCTTTTTTGGTGAAAATCCTTCATTTCTTAAATTCTTTACAGCATTTAATGTTGGACAAAATAAAAAATCAGAACAATGATCTGCGAGAATCCTATTTATTTCTTCAGGCATATTTTTGTTACCTGACCTAAGACCAGCTTCTATGTGAGCAATAGGTATATTGAGTTTAGAAGCTGCAATTGCTGCAGCCAGAGTTGAATCAGTATCTCCATAAATAATGCATAAATCAGGAGATTCCTTAAGAATTTTTTTTTCAATTTTTTCTATCATTCTGCCTGTATTCTCACCATGTGAACCTCCTCCAATTCTTAAATTGTATTTAGGCGATGGAATTTTTAACTCCTTAAAAAAAATGTTGGACATCCTTTTATCAAAGTGTTGTCCAGTATGAATTATGGTTTCCCTAATTTTCTCTGAGTTTTTATTAAAGGTACTAATACCTCTTGATAAAGCTGATGCTTTTATAAATTGTGGTCTGGCACCTAGGATACTTGTAATTTTTAGCATTAGTTAAATTTAGACATATTCAATTCATGCTTTTCTATTGATCCTTTTATAAAGTTAAAATTATCTAAAAACCAATGCACAGTCTTTTCTAAGCCATCTTCTATAGACGTGGTTGCAGTAAAATTTAATTTTTCTTTTGACTTCTTAGTTGAACCAAACCTTCGACCAGAATTATCCCAATCTCTTTTGGGTAATAGCTTTAAATTCCCATCATTTTTCGTTAGAGAATTAATAATCTTTGCAATTTCAATTATTTTTGTTTCTTCTCCTGTAGCAAGATTGTATGCTTCTCCAGAAACGCCTGATAAAGCACATGATATTAATCCTTCAGCGATATCATCTATAAATATAAAATCTCGAGAAGATTCTCCCTCATTTTCAAGTGGAAGAGCTTCCTTGTTCATAGCTTTCCATATAAAAGTTGGTATCACATTTCTCCAAACTGTATTAGGTGTTCCTCTCCAACGACCAGCTCCTAATAACTCACCAGGTCCATAGACATTCTGAAATCTAGCTTTAACAAACGGAAAACCATAGCGCTGGAAATAATAATTACCATACATTTCTCCTATCAACTTTGAAATAGAATAAGGACTGTCATGAAACAAAGAAACTGATGAGTCTTCTTCGGTTGCCAATGGATTTCCATAGGTCTTATCAGCAACAGCACAACCTGCAGCTGAATAAACTACTTTTTTCAGCTTCTCATTTCGATGAAAAAATTCAAATAACATCAATGAAGTTAATGTGTTGTTTTCGTGATCTTGAATAGGAGAAGCAATTGAAGATTGGTTGCCATGGAAGCATGCTAAGTGGAATATATAATCTAAATTAGGATTAATTTTCTGCAAAATCTCTATTTCAGAAATAGAACCAATTATGAGGTTGATTCTTGGATCGTTTGGAAGGTTTTGTGTCTCAGATGAAAGTAAATTATCAACAACAACAATCTCCTTAGGATTGAATTTTTTTAAAATTAACTTAATTAAATTGCTCCCTACAAAACCACAACCTCCAACTACAAGAATAGATTCTCCATCAAACGAAAGATTATGATTCATTTTTTAAGTGACTGTAAATTTCTTCAATTGAGTTACTATCATACCATTTCAGTTGCCTATTAATGATTTCCTCAAAAGAAAATTTTGGTTCCCATCCAGTTTTGAAAGCCTCTGTGGGATCTAATACTACCTCTTTAATGTCGTCCTTATTAATTTTTCTGACTTCAACTTTTTTATCTTTTATTTCAAAGTGGTCACAAACAAGTTCATATATTTCTTTTATAGAGTTTCCTTTACCAGTTGATAAATTAAATATGCCTTCAATATTTTCTTCAAAGGATAAATCAATAAAATCTTGAAAATCTGAGTAGTCTAAAAAGTCTCTAACTGAATCTGTACAAAAACATTCTTTCCCTTCTTTCAATCTTTCATAAAAAGTTGGTATCGGACCAATTGAAAGTCTGGGCCCACAAATATTTCCCAGTCTTAGTGACACATAAGATAAATCTGAATTTATTAAGTAAGCTTCTCCTGCTGTTTTAGAGATACCATAACTTGTAAATGGTCGGAGTTCACTTTGAACAGAAATTGGAGTTGATTTAGGAATCCCGTAACAAAGAGCGGTTTGGAAATTAATAAACTTTTTTACTTTTATTTTTAACGCCAGATTAACCAAGTTAACCATACCTAAAATATTTGTGTTTATATCTTCATGAAGATCGTTCGGATCTTTGTAAGATGCAGCAGAATGAATGATGTAATCTGGTTTGAAATTAATGAAAATTTTTTCTAGTAAAGCAAAATCTGATACGGAACCTTCATAAAACTTTAAACCTAATTTTTCTAGATTCTTTACTTCTTTCTCTTTTCCAGTAGAAAAGTTATCAATAGAGCATATTTCAAATTTTTTATTTAAATAATATTCAGCAAGATTTGATCCTAAACATCCAGCGACACCAGAAATAAAAATTTTTTTCATTAAATATTTTATTCTTTCTCTAATCTCAAATGTGTAAATTCACCGAGAGTTCCATGATCATTAAAATATTTTATAGCTTCCTCAACTGTCTCGTTGATAGAAGTAAACTTAATTTCTCCAAAGTCAGCAAAAGTCCTCGAAGGATCAAGGAGTATTGTTTCAACATCATCTTCTCCAAGAGTCTTTATATCCGGTTTTGGGTATTCATTTAATCTCATTGAATCAACTACGCAGTTATATAAGTCTATTATTTTAGTGTCTTTGCCTGATGAAAAATGATATGTGCCTTTCCCTATGCCATTTACTGCCTTATAAACACATTCAGCAAGATCTTTTACAAATACAAAATCCCTTTTCGCTTCCGTTACAAAACATTTTTTTCCTTCTTTTAGTCTCTGAAAAAAAATTGGTAATGGTCCAGCAACATTTCTGGGTCCTATGACGTTTGCTAGTCTAAATGTCACATAGTCAAGGCCTGAAAGTTCCAAAAATAATTCATTAGTAGTTTTTGTAATAGCGTAACTACTTCCTTCCGGATTCCTTGGATAATCTAAGGGTATTGGTTGTTTAGATGGTTTCAGACCATAACAAAGTGCTGTTTGAAAATAGATAAATCTCTTTGTATCGTATTTTTTCGATAAATTAATGATATTAGCGCCGCCAACACAATTCGTTAGAGTGTCATTAAACCAGTCATCAGGATCTTTATATGATGCAGCTGCGTGAACAACAACATCCGGCTTGAATTCACTGAAAATAAGTTCCATTTTTTCTCTATCTGAGATTGAGCTAATTGATACCGTCAGGTTTGGATGAGAACTTAGATGTTCTTCTCTTCCAGTAGTTAAATTATCTACCACAAAAACTTCATGATCATTTTTGATGAGTAGTTCAGCCACATGAGATCCTATTTGTCCTAAACCGCCTGTAATAAAAATTTTCATAGATTATTTAACTAAAGATTTGTAATAAGCTGACTTGTCGTGGAAGTTTTGATGCCAAAGTTCAAGTGAAAGTAGAGCCCAAGTTTTTCTTGAAAAGCTTCCCTCATTATAGTTCATTTTTTTGAAAGTATCTTTTTGGAATATTTTTCTATTTTTATTGGATATGTCTGAAAATGTATCTCCTATAAAATCTCTTAGATCATTTTTAAACCAATGTTGAAGAGGAACTGGAAAACCCATTTTATCCTTTCTATTAATAATTTCCTCAGGTATAAACTCAGAAAAATTTTTTTTCAAGAGATACTTCATTTGACCTGAAGGAAATTTTTTATCTGCTGGAACCCTAGCTAATGTTTCTATTAAATTTGTATCAATAAAAGGGACTCTAGACTCGATGCCGTGAGCCATACTTACTCTGTCTTCCACTTGTAAAAGGGCTGGCAAAAGAGTTTTAAAGTCAAAATGAGTCATCTTATCGAAATAAGCTTCTTTTCCAACGTTTTCATTATTATTGAAGATATCTTTGAATTTTTCATAAGTTATCGATAAGTCTGTAGTTTCCCAATTTATTTCATCTTTAAATTCTGTTGATTTATTTAATAATCTCAAGTAAGTGACGTCCATAGAATCAAATAGCCCTTTTTTCCAAGTGTTTTTTAACAGAGGGATATATTCTTTCAAGATTTCTAAGTTTGGGATTATTGATTCAAGAGTAACTACAAAATTTCCATTTTTTGAAGTTCCCTCTATGGCTGCTTTTAAACATTGTTCTAAATATGCAATTATATATCTCGCATATCCACCAAAAATTTCATCTCCACCTTGTCCACCCAGTAGAACTTTTACGTGCTTTGAAGCCTCCTTAGAGACCATGTATTGAGGGAATGAGCCGGGACCAGCGCATGGAAAATCCAAGTGATAAATCACATTGTTTATATTTTCGAGAAAATCTAAATGGTTCAATTCAGATATAAATAGATTTGAATTAGTTTTTTTTGAAACAGATGAAGCAAAGAAGCTCTCATCAAAACCATCAGGTGAAGAAAACCTTCCGTGAAAACCTTTCATTTGATAATCCATGTGCTCACTAGCCATTGACAGCAAAAGACTTGAATCAATTCCTCCAGAAACATAGGAGCCAATTTCTACATCGCTAACCAAATGATATTTAAGTGAATCAAAAACATTTTCTTTAATAAGTTCATCAAATTCCTCTTCAGAAGTATTCCAATCAATTTCATATTTAACATCCCAGTATTTAGAAATTTTCACTTTCCCATTTCTAACCTCAAGAATATGACCTGGCTCAAGTTGATATATATTTTTAAATAAAGTGCTTTTTCCAATTTGATACTGAAAAACCAAATATTCAGAGAATGCTTCTTCATCAGTTTCAATTTCTTCAACAAAAGGCAATAAAGATTTTGCCTCAGAAGCAAAATAAAGCTCTCCATTTACAATTGAGTAATAAAAAGGTTTGATTCCAAATCTATCTCTTGCGCATAGGAGGTATTCTTTCTTTTCATCCCATAAAGCAAAAGAAAACATACCTCTTAAGTCATGAATAAAATTCTTTTCTTTCTCTAGATATCCTGCAATTATTGTTTCGGTATCTGACTTAGTTTGAAAAGAATAATTTTTTTTATATTCTTTTTGTAAATCTAAAAAGTTGTAAATTTCTCCATTGAAAGTTAAAGAGATATTATTTTTTAGCATGGGTTGATTAGATCTCTGATCTAGATCAATTATTGAGAGCCTTCTGTGGCCAAGTCCAATACTAGATGGCTTATTAATCCAGATTCCTTCACCATCAGGACCTCTGTGTTTTTGAAGCAAATTCATAACCTCTAATCTTTTTTTAAGATTAGGTATGCAATTATTATTAAGATTTATAACTCCGCTAATTCCACACATAATTTTCTAATTTAAAATTTCTTTATTTATCTTTGGCCTAAGTTTATTTAAACAAAGAAATGTAATCGAGAGCATTTTTATTTACATCGAAGTGATTTTCAGCAAACCTTCTTGACTCTATTCCTTTTTTCTTCCTCAGCTCTGGATTTAATATAAGCTCTTTTAAAGTATGATAAATACTAAGAGTTGTCGATTCTATAATTGGTAAAGAATCATACTCAGGAAAATTTTTTAAAAATTCCTCCTTCCAACTCTTTCTTAAATAACAAACCACAGGAAGTCCAAGTGACATAGTTTCAACTCCAGTTGAGCCCCACCAACCATAAATCAATTGTTCAACGACTATATCTGCTTGGGCCTGATAGTATCTCATATCGGAACTTTTTTTATCTTTTAGGTAAAAATATTCAATCTCAAACCCTTCATTGATTAATTTTTCTACAGCCTTTTTCACAAAATAAGAACCTTTAATATTCTTTCTATGTTCTCCTCGCTGCCCATCGAAGTAAGAATGCAAAATTCTTAATTTATTTGATTTAGGTAAGATGTGTTCTTTTGGAATTTCAATTTTTTGATCCCATAAATTTAAATCAATGCATTTATACTTCATGTGATTTAACTTAATAATGGAAGATTCAACTCCTTCGCCTATTAATTTGCCATTATACTTTTTTAGGAAATAAAATTTTTTATTGTTTACTTTGTCATCGCAAGCCCAGCCCTTCCATGCACAATTGTTACACACTGCACCTTCATCATAGAGCATGAACGTTTCTTGAAGATCAAAATCATGGCAGCCTCCATGCGTGACAATTATATTGATGTTTAAGTATTTACACAGATGAAGATAAATAGATATTTCTTCTCTTCTGAAAAAATTTATAAACTTATCTAAATATGTTTCTGTGAATGTCAAAACACTACCGTAATAAATGTGATTTTTATACTTAGGAAATACAAATAAAAGAAAATAAGCTCTCTCAATTTTATTTAGAATCTTTTTTAAAATATTTGTATTACCAAATGTGTCAAAAAAAATAACATCATCTTTATATAGAAGTTTTTTATTTGCTAAAGCTGAACAAGTTATATCTGATTTCCATCCAAGCTCTCTAAGCTTATCTCTCAAAATAAAAGAGTTATGATAATCTGGCCCGATATGGAGAACAGATTTTTGTTTGGTTTTATTTTGTTTAAACATACCTTTCAAAACCTTTAATTATTTTCCAAATATTAAATGAAAAATAAAAACTCAAACCTAAGAAAATTAGTATAGACAGAATTTCATAGTTATTAATATTCTCATTAAAAAGAGAAGAGCAAGAAATTAAAAAAATAACAAAAGTCATAAAAAGGATTCTTGAAATATTAAATTTGTGTATTTTATTTATATGTTGAACTGCCAAAAAAGTGGACAAACTTAAAAAACCGTAACAAATTAAAGTAGATATTGCTGCACCTTCTCTTCCAATCAAATTAATAAAATAAATGTTTAATAAAACGTTAATTACTGCCGCAATACACTCCAAAATTAATTGAATGAAAGTTTTGTTCTTCATTAAAAGTCCCATAAGAAAAATAATATATGGCCCTTTTAAAGCATATGCAAAAGCCACGAAAGGAACAACAGTATAAGCTTGATGATATTCGATAGGAGTCAAAAATTTCAAGACAAAAGGGGCGAATAAACTTATAAAAAGAATAAATATAAATGCAGCAAAGCTGAATATTAGAAGAACTGGATAACATAACCTCTGGGCATCCCCATTTTGATTATTACTATAATAGAAAGGAGGCCAAGCTGAAGAAAATCCATCAACTAAAATTAAAATGAATAAAGCGCCTTGATATCCAATGTTATAAAGACCAACCTCTGATAGAGGCAAATATAAATTTAGAAAATATCTATCAGAAGAGTTTATAAAGAAGAATGCAATTATTGCTATTAATAAAGGCAGACTAAATTTAACTTGTTTTTTAAGAATACTGAGATTGAACTCAATTTTATAATTTGAAATAGAGAGATAATATGTTGTAAAAAAAATAATGATAGAACTTATAAGTGCAGCCTCAATAATTCCCTCCAATCCTTTATCTAAGAAAACAACAAAATAAATTCCTAAACCTCCTTGTAATAAAACAGTTAGTAAATTTAATGTGACAACTTTTTTTACTTTCTTTTCAAAAACTAAAATCGATATACCAATGCTATTAAAATTAGTAAAAAAAATAGTAACTATTACTATAAGAAAAATACTGTGATATTTTTCTGATCCAAAAACTTGAAAAGAGAAGAACTCATGAAAAAAAACAATAATGCCTAAAATAATTAAAGAATTAAAAAAAACTAAAATTAAGGGAGACCAAATAACAGACTCTTTAGTAACTTTTTCATCATCTGAAAAATAAATATATCTAGATATGCCATTAGTCAATGCTAAAGTACAAAGAGCATTCAAAATCAAACCTACAATTGCAATTAATGATAGAACACCATAATCTGCAGGAGAAATGAATCTCGAATAGATAGGTATTAGCAAAACTGAAAGGTATTTGCTTAGGGAAGATCCAAATGCAAGAATTAGAGTATCTCTTGCTAGCGATGTAACAGAAAAAGTAAAAGTTGGACTATTTGAGTTTCTCATCAATTTGCTTGTGGAGTTAACAATTTATAATTTTTATTAAATCTTTGCTTCCTATATTGAATAAAGCATCTAGTATTGATAAGCCAGATATAAACTCTTTTGAACCTCTCTGATCATATATTGGGTGCATATAATTTTGAAATTCAAGTTTAATCCCTTGCTGATTAAATTTATCTTCTTCTAGGTAAGTTTCAGATCCACCTCCACATAAATAAGTCTGCCCATTTAATTTCTTAGTGAAATCAATCAGAGCCTGTGTTGCGGAAGATTTTATATCTAATGAAGAAGACAAAACTATCTTTCGTGAGTCGATATTAAGAATCGAGCAAAGCTTCTCTATCGCATTCAAGTTGTATTCAGAAATGTTATCATCTCTGAAGAGAATAAGATCAAAGATTTCTTGGGAGTGTATTTTATAAAAAGGATGTTTTGAATAGTTTGTTTCAAGACTTTTTATAAAATTCTCTCTCCATGGTTTAGAGTTTTTAAAATAGCTTTGATTGATGCATCTAGTGCCTGAAAAATCTCTATCTAGATTAGCCGAAACCCATCTTTGTTCGCCTGACAAAATAAGTTTGACCCTGTTAGACCATGAACCGCCCTTCTTGGGTAATTGTGCATTATCATAAATTATAAATTTATCAGCAATTGCAATCTTATTAAAAAATCCAAGCCAGGGGAAAAAATTTGGTTGATGAATTCCTATTTTCATTACAAGTTTTTAGCTTAATAAAAATTTATGAGAATCATACCTTAATTATGAAGACTTTCGATTTATTAAGAGATTTCTAAGGAATTTTTTTTATCAGACCATCCTATTTTATTGCTTTTAGAGAAATAATCTTTCGTTTGATCTTTAATTTTTTTTGAAAACATGAAAGATACTATTTCATACTCTTTATTCAAAAGCTCACAGATATAAAGAATCATCTCTGGCAAAATATCTGGTTCTTTGGCGTTAAATAATTTTTTTAATCTAACGTGAATGTTTTTTTTATCCCAATTCATATTTTTCAATTCAAAGTCAATTTTTTCTTTGGTCTTTTTTTCGCTTAATCTTAAAATTAAAGTTTGACTTAAGGTAAATTTTGATTTCAATTGAAAAGGAAGTTTTATGGATTTTTCCAAATTTAAATTTTTAATTTTTAGGTCCATAACCTTTAAAGGGTGAAGATAATTTTTAAGATAATTTTTATTACTTGAGTTATCGATAAAAAAAGCTCCTGGATGTGGATTTTTTACCGCTCTTATTAAATTATAGATATCAATACATTGTGATGACCAAGTAAATTTTCCATCGTCAGGTTTCCTCCTCTTAAAATATCTTGCATTGGTGATATCTTGATCTTTTGAATTCCATCTAAGACTTATTGCATTTGGGATAAATTTCTCAATCATGAGCTCTGTTTTTCTTAGAATCTTTTCATTAATTTCTGTCCAAGAATCATAAAAGTCTAAGGGAATTTCTACCCTTTTTACTATTTTGCCTTCATCAATTTTAGAACTCATCTCATGCATAGTGACTCCCGTTTTCTTAGCTTTGCTCATAATGGCCCACTGCGTGGGATTGCTACCTCTGAATTCGGGTAAAAGTCCCCCGTGGATATTAAGTGATTTTTTTGCTAAAGATAAAACATCATCTCTAATAACCATGCTGTATGAGTTTGACCAAATAAGATCAGGACCTATTAGTTCTATTTGTTTAACAAAATTAATGTAATCTGAAGAAGAATATTTAGGCTGAATTATGAAAGGAACTTTTAAGGATTTTGCTATCTTTTTAAGTTCCTTATGATATTTAGGTCTTATCGATGCTGCAATAATCCCTGAGATATTATTGCATGGAATATATTTAATTAATAAGGGAATTCCAACGGTATCTCCAAATAATAATATCTTTGCTTCTTGCATTGGGAAAACTTAAGAGGAAATATTCTTCCTTCCAAATTTTTTTAATTCCTGATCATAAAGTTTTATGTTTTTTTGTTTTCTTCCTTCAATTGCTCTAATGATTCTATCTCTCGGTTGCATTACTTTAGTTTGCCACCAGCCTGGATGAGTCAATATGTGGAGATTTTTTTCATTCTCCTCTTCTATAAAGTCTGTCAATCTACTATGCCTCCAGTAGCCATTTGAATCAGAACAATATGAAACACTTTCTTTTAATTTCTTGCTATAACAATTAATCAACCCTCCGTATTTTTGTTTCTGAAGGCCTAAAGTAAATTTATCTGGATTATGAAAGCTAAAAACAGTGATTTTATGATCAAAAAAATTTTCCAATATTTTTTTTTCAAGATTAATTTTTTGTTCAAGTTCTCTAACATTTTTTATGTCGTAAAACTCTGCATCAAAATGCAGCCCAATATCATGCCCCAGTTGAATAATTTTTTTTATTAATTTTGTTTGCTCAATTTCAAAAATATTATAAAAGCGGCAATGTGGATTGAGAAAATATGTCCCTTTTACATTCAACTTATTTTCTATTTTTGCTAGCTTATAAGCTTTATTTATTGAGTAGTCGCAGTCATGCCTCCAAAGAACAAATTTTCTAACTGTATTAATTTCCCTATAAAAAATAAATTCATGCGTTTTTTTTAATTTAGTAATAATTTTTTTAAAATTAGATTCAGTAAAATCTTTAGCATGCCCTTTATCATTATTCATATTCATGTGAACCTTGCTCTGATAGATTTGATAATTTCATTTGGATGGAACTCCTCACCATCAATTTCAACAAGATTTACTTTGATTTTCCCATCGCCAGATGATACGTAAATTGATTTTTTTAAGATATTTGTAACTTGGCCAGGAATAGCAAGAAACTTTTCATTATCCTTGACTGCTTCTGCATCCCATATAATTACCTTTTTTTTCTCAAAAAAGGTAAAGGCTCCCGAATAGGGTTTATTTGTAGCATTTATTAGTCGTATTATTTCTTCAGAATTTTGACTCCAATTAATTTTTCCATCTTCAGGCCTTCGCGGATATGTTCTCAAGATATCTTCATTCTTTTTTGACTGAACTTCTAGAATATAATGATTATCTTTCTTAAGTTTTTTTAATGATTCAATAAAAAGTTCAGGCACTCTTAGGTTCATCCACTCATGTATTTGAGTGATCTTGGTATTTTCATTAATTGACAGGTAATCTCTTTCAATAATATCTCCGCTGTCAAGTTCTGAACCAATCATTTTGTGAATACACAATCCAACCCTATTTTCTTTATTCAAAATTGCCCATGCTTGACAAGCATTTCCTCTATATCTAGGCAAATCTCCACCATGCGCATTCAAGATACCTAATTTAAAAAGATCGATAGTTTCTTGATTAATTATATCCACATAATTATAGCTAACGCCTATATCTAAGTTGTTATATTCTTTTAAATTATCATGAACATTTTTAATTTTTGGAGCATAAATAAAATCTGCTCCTATTTCAGAGGCTAATTTCTCAAAATCATCCGAACTAACTCTATATTCAGGCGCTTCTTTTGCAGTAATAATAAAAACGATATTATGACCTTGCTCATGTAGTTTTAAACAGGAATCATAAAGAATTTCAGATCTGCCTATAATTCCAATATTCATATCCTTTTCATAATTTTTTTTAGAATGGATTTTGTTCCAAACGACATATTATTAATATGATTCTTTAAGATTTCTGGCTTTCTATGATAAGGTCTCGACTTTTCGTATCTTGCAGTATTTTCAGAATTTAAATAGATATGAATTGGATGAAAATCATAAATTTCAAGTCCAATATCTCTAGGAGTTACATAATTCTTGTTCAGTTTTAACTCAACATTATCCTGAAAGAAGTGGGGAAGAATTACGATATCAGACCAAAGTCTCCATGGCTTAATTTTAATTCCTCTAGCGAAGGGTATATAAGTATTGGACACATGAGAAAGACCATATTCCACAAATAAATCTAAAAGTCTCTCGCTTTGAGTTAAGGAATGACTTCTGATTACTTTAGCTTCAGGAACTATATCTAAAATTTTTTCTAGAATTTTTTTTGAATTATCTCCTTTTGGAGATTTTTTATCTAAAAGAAAATTAAAATTAGGATGTATGCCTAATTCAAAATTATGGTTCTCTCTCAATCTTTCTACGACCTTTGTATTATGGGTTACAAAAAATGTTGCTTTAACATCATTCTCTTCGAGAATGTCGATAGTATTTTCGATGATTTCATCATGAGCCCAATCGATATCAAAAGTTAAAAATACTTTATTTTTATATGATGATGGCTTTTCAGGTCTAATTTTAGACAGAATTGAAGAAATCATTTTGAAAGAATTATACTATTTTTCTTTCTTAGGAATGCTCTTTTTAAAAGAAGAATTCAAGTCTTCAAATTTCAAGTCTTTAAAAATAGATTTTATTTTTGTTATATCAGCTAAGAAATAAGATTCCTTGTCTTCTGTAATTCTAAATATTGGCCTTTTCCCAATATGATCTGCTAAGAGAATTGAGACTTTTTTCAAATCTACTTTATTGTTACCAGCTATATTTATTATTGAACTTCTTTCAAGTCCTTCTTTAGAAATTAAACCAATTAAAATCTTTATGAAATCTTGAATGAAGATCGGATTAAAAAGGATTCCTTTATTTTTTGCCAGAGTAATTTTCTCATCATTTTGAATTTTATTAATGATATTAGGAATCAACATATTTTTTTGACCTTGTCCAAAAACAGTAAAAATTCTTAAAATAATTATCTGAAAGAACTCTTGGTAACTCTCAGATATTTTTTCTGCAGCTAGCTTCGAGACTCCATAAAAAGAAGAAGGATTTGTTCTGCTTGTTTCCTTGAGAAGGTTGGAATGATCGCCATAAACATTTCCTGATGAGGCAAGAAAGAATTTTTTAATTTTTCTTTTTCTACACCATTCAAGTAATTCAAAAGTTGAAGCAATATTAATTTTAAATATATCATCTGCTTTAGATGGAAAATTTCTATAGTTATTTGATTGAGCTAGGTGGATAACCACATCTATATCATGTTCAGGGAGGTTTTTTGTCCAATTCTTTTCTGATAAATTTAAGCCATTCTTTCTAGAAGCTTCAAAAATGTTCACAGCATCTTGTTTATTTAATTCCCGAATTAAATTTTTTCCAATAAATCCTTGTGAACCAGTGATGAGAATATTTTGTTTACGCATTTCTTTTAAAAGAATTCAACTGAAATTATGGTTTAAATATTCATTGAAATTTAGTAGCGACCAAATAAATAGTCTTCTGTTTTCTTTGCCGTTGAAATGTAATGATAAAATTTCATTGACAGATTTATGGTCCATAAAATTATAAATATTTGCATTTTTATCTGTTAGTTTTTTCTTCACAAAACTTATACTCTTGCCTTTAAACCAACTTGCATCTGGAGAAGAAAATCCCTGTTTTTGGGCTTCTAAAATATCGTTAGGCATATATTTTTTCATCATTTTTCTTAATATCTGTTTACCATCGTTTGTCTTTTGAAAATATATATTTGTTTTTTTTCCGATTTCATTTTCATTTATTCGTAATACTTCAGCCAGATTATTTAATTTGAAACTTACAGGACATTTCATAGCAAAATCAACAAGGTCATTATCCATAAATGGGACTCTAGTTTCTAAGCTATGTGCCATTGATAGCTTATCTTCTACTATGAATAGTCCGTGCAAGAAAGTTTTAGCCTCAAAATAAAGAGAGTAATTGATAAAATCTTCCGGCTTTTTTGGAGGAGCATCAATATTCCTAAAAACATTCTTAAATATATCTCTTGTCCAGACATTTTTTGTTTCATCGGATATAGGAGAGAATATCTTCTTAATTTCCGTATTATTTACAAGTCTTTGCCAGTAAAGATAATAATTATCAATATAATCCTCGAAGCTTTTTGATGAAGCTCCTCGATAGTATCTCCATGGATAACCGCCAAATAGTTCATCCCCTCCACTTCCTGATAGTACGACTTTAACATGCTTAGATGCCAGCTCTGCAGCATAATAGTTGGGATAACTCTGACCAACCCTAGGCTCTTCAAGATGCCATGCAAGAGGTCCGAGAGATTTTTCCATGTCTCCTGAATGAAGGACTGTTTCATAGTGATCAGTTGCAAATTTATCTGATAGCTTTTTTGCCTTATTTCTCTCGTCAAAACCAAGTTCGATTCCACTCGCATCAGATAAATCAAACCCACAAGTAAATGTCTTTAGATTCGGAAAATTTTCTGATGCTATAGCAGAGATTGAACCACTATCCATCCCGCCGCTTAGATATGATCCAAGCTCTACATCACTCACCAACTGTCTATTTACTGCTTGTTGAAATAAGAAATCTAACTCCTTAAGGTAATCTGCCTCATTTACAGACTGTTTATTTTCTAAAAATTCATAGTCCCAATAAGATGCCTCTTTATATTTTCCATTAATAGTTGAAACTTCTAAATAAGCTCCACTAGATAAAAGATTTATATTTTTGATTAAAGTTTTATTAGTGAGTATGTTTTGAAAAGTAAAATATTCAACCAAAGTCTCTTTATCTAGATTAGCCTTAAAACCAGGGTTAGCTAAGATAGATTTTTGCTCAGAAGCAAACGAAAACATATTTCCTTGTTTTGAATAGTACAAGGGCTTTATGCCAAATCTATCTCTAGCTAAAAGAATAGTTTTTCTTTTTTTATCATAAAGAGCTAAAGCGAACATTCCATTAAATTTCAATAACGCATCTTTTCCCCATTTAATTAGTGCCTGCAATACTACTTCAGTATCACTACTACTTTTGAAATTAATGCCCAGGCTTTCCAATTCTTTTTTTAATTCTCTGTAGTTATAAACTTCTCCATTGTAGGAAATAACATATCTACCATCTTGACTTTGCATAGGTTGGTTGGCGTTTAAACTTAGATCTATAATTGAGAGTCTTTTATGCGCTAAACCGACATTTTTATCTAAATACAATCCATTACCGTCAGGACCTCTATGCTCTAGAGTATCCGACATTCTTTTTAGTAATTCGTTTGAGACAGATTTCCCACTTAAACTAATTAGACCTGTAACTCCACACATTAATTTAAAAGGTAAAAAGTTTTATTTTTTATTTAAAGCTGATCTTCTCTTTTCAACTTCTGACTTATGAGCAGCTCTCCAGTCGATTAACTTTTTGAGGCCTTGATCAAGATCTATTTGATATTTGTAACCTAAATGTTGAGCAGCTAGCTTAGGATCTCCTATTCTGTTTTTTACTAGCGTTGCCTGATTACTAGGCTTATAAATAATAGGTTTTTTGCAATCAGTAAGGAGTAGAATTTTTTCAGCTAACTCTTTCAATGAAGTTTTCACACCTGTTCCTACATTATAATTCTGATCAACCGCCTCAGATTTTAAAGCGCAAACGTTCGCATATGCACAATCTTCTACAGCAACAAAATCGAAAGCTTCAGATCCATCTCCCATAATAGTTGGGCTTTCGCCTTTATCTATTGCATCAAGCATTTTCATTATTACAGCAATATATGCTCCGTGATAATCCTGACGAGGACCATAAACATTCATATATCTTAAACCAACATAATTAAGTCCGTATCTGTGATGGAAAGCTCTGAGCATTGCTTCGGATGCAATTTTCGTTGCTCCATAAAAGTTTTGATTATTATATGGATGATATTCATCCATGGGTTCAGTGAGTGCATCACCGTATACACTAGCGGAGGAAGAATAGACTAGTCTCTTAATATTATGTTTTACACAAGCTTCCATTACATTGAAAGTACCTTTAATGTTTACATCGAAGGCACTTCGGGGATACTCATGACATTGTAAAAGCCAAAGGGCTGCAAAATGAAATACACCATCGATTCCCTGCATTGCAGAATCTAAAATATCTGTTTGAAGAATATCTCCTCCGTTTTCATATATTGAAACTCGAGGATCATTTAAAGATTCATTTAGGTTTTCTTCGCTACCCCTAAAAAAATTATCATAAATTACAACTTTAGAAACATCTTCTTTTAAAAGAGCGTCCACAGCATGTGAACCAATTAAACCGGCTCCTCCGATCACTAAGAAGTTCTTTCCTTTAATATCCAATTAAGCCTCCAAATATTTTCTGTATATAAAATTCGACATTTCGAAAGAGCATGTCCATGCAGGAGAAATAGAATTAAGTATATGTAAGCTATTATCTCTTTTCACAGCAAGAAAGTCATTAACCAGCCTCCCTTTGCTTTTATCAAAAATTTGAGCCCTAATACCAGCTTTGTTTGATGGGATAAGCATGTTGTATTTTAAATTTGGGAGAATTTTTCTTGCTTCTTTTGCAAATCCAACTTTTGAAAGCCTAAAAATTTCTTGTAAAGCTAAATTTCTGAAACCATCATGATTTTTAATAAACTGCATCCCAGAGTATTTAAGATTATTTAATGTATCTAATAAATTGACTCCCTTCATACCTCTATAATGCTCTCTTCCGAAGCCAAAAGATGCAGTTGGACCCAGGTAAACCTTTCCATCAATGGATGAGGTTGTGTGAATCCCCAAAAAGGGAAATCTTAGATCAGGAACAGGATAAATTAAATGATTAACCTTAATTCCTGAATTTTTTGAAAGTTCCCAGTAAAGTCCCCTAAAAGGAAGCATTGTATATTCTTGTCCAACCTCAAATTTATTGCTTATTACATCTGAGTAACTTCCAGAAGTATTAATTAGAAAACCATAGTTAAATTTTGATCCATCTTGCGAAGAAACCTGACTCAAACCACATTTATCTTTAACCTCTGTATTTGTGAAAATTTTTATCTTCTTATCTAATAAAATTTTCTTAATTGTATCCATGACGGCTTTGGGAGACCCCACAGAAGTTATGGGTACATAGATTCCTCTTCCCCCAATACTATTAACCTCAGGCTCCATTTCTTTGAGCTTTTCATGATTGATCTCATATGCCTCAATATTATTTTTTTTAGCTCTATCTAGCAAAAGATCAATTTGGTTAACTTGATTTTGATTTGTGCATACTAAGATTTTTCCAATTTTCTTTAAGGGCAAATTATGTTCTTCGTGAAATTCAATCATCTTTTCAGCACCAATTTTGCATACTCTTGCTTTCACTGAGTCAGGATCATAATAAATACCACTGTGTATAACTCCTGAATTATTAGTGCTGCTATGGCTTCCTAATTGATTTTCCTTCTCTAAAATAGTTATAGTGCTTTTTGGATGTCTTCTTCGAAGCTCCATTGAGATAGTAGCTCCTACAATTCCACCACCAATAATTAAAAAGTCAGAACTGTTCAATTTAATTAATAATGACTTGAGTTATATCCTCAATCTTTTCTTCTGATAAATAAGGGTGCATTGGCAGGCTCATTACAGAATCCATTAAATGATGTGAGACATCAAGCCCTGAAGAAACGCTGGGAAACTTTTTGTAACCATCCTGAGTATCCAGAGTTTTTGGATAATATATAACAGAGGGTATATCTTTTGACTGAAGTTTAGCCATTATCTCGTTTCTATTTTGAACAATTAAAGTATATTGTGCCCAAGCACTCTTTATATGATCTTGTAATTTGGGAACCTTCAAATAGTTAAGATTTTCTAATTTACTTGAATATGTATCTGAGATTTTTGCTCTTAATTGAAGTTCTTCAGGAAAAATTTTAAGTTTTTCAATTAGTATAGCTGCTTGAAGTGTATCTAATCTTGAATTGAGGCCTATTCTTATATTGTCATACTTTTGATTACCCTTTCCATGCAATCTAATTGAGTCAATTTTATCTGCTAATTCGTTATCGTCCGTAAAAATAGCTCCGCCATCTCCATAACATCCAAGAGGTTTAGCTGGAAAAAAACTAGTTGTAGTTATATCTCCCATAGAGCCAACTCTTTTGTTTTTATATTCTCCTCCAAAACTTTGAGCCCCATCAATAAGAAGTTTAATATTTTCATCCAAAGAGATTTTTTTAATGAGGTCAAAATCTGAAGGATAGCCAAACAAATCAACAGAGATTATGACGGACGGCCTTAGATTCAAATTTTTAGCATCAACAATTGCTTGTTTTAGACTTTCAATATTAATATTGAAGTCATGTTCGTTTACGTCTACAAAAAATGGTGTTGCGCCTAGCTGAGCAGGAGCTTCAGCAGTTGCTACATATGTAAAAGCTGGGACGAAAACAGCATCGCCGGGACCAATATTCCAAGCCATCAATGCAAGAGTTAAAGCATCAGTTCCATTTGCACACGTTAAAGCAAATTTGGATCCAGTGAATTTTTTTAAATCTGCCTCAAGTTCTTTAACTTCTGGACCCATTACATACTGACCATGGTCAAGAACCTTCTTTATAGCTTCTTCCAGATTTGGTCTAATTCTGTCTTGCTGAGTTACCAAGTCAATAAATTTTGTTTTTTCTGTATATTCACTCATTATCTATCTCAACAAGTTTATTTTCAGATTCTAAAAAATATTTTGATTTATCAATCGGGCACACTAAGTCTGATTCAAGTCTTGAGCCTGCTTTACTCATCCATCCAATTCTTCTCGCTGGCGTGCCAGCCATAATTGCAAAATTTGGGACAGTTTTTGTAACAGTAGCTCCTGCAGCTATAAAACAGTAAGCTCCTAAGTCATTTCCGCAAATGATGGTTGCATTGGCTCCTATAGAGGCTCCTTTTCCTATATTTGATTTTCTAAACTCTTCCTTTCTTGAAACGGATGATCTTGGATTTATTACATTAGTAAATACACACGAAGGTCCACAAAATACATCGTCTTCAATAGTTACACCATCGTAAACGCTCACATTATTTTGAATTTTTACATTATTTCCAATGTTAACATTTGGGCCCACAACAACGTTTTGTCCGAGAGAGCAATTATTACCGATTTTTGAATTACTCAGGATGTGTGAGAAATGCCAAATCTTTGTTCCTTCTCCTATCGAAACCTCTTCATCAATATAAGAAGAATCATGAATAAAAACATTCTTAAAATCATTCATAGGCTGTAAAAAAATAAAATGGGTTTAGTTTAGCTTTTGAAGTATTTTAACAACTTCTCTGCCTTCATAACCATCAGTTCTTTGTTTTTTTGATCCTCTTATAACTTCTATGAAATATTTACATTCCTCTTTTAAAGGTTCTTTTTGAGGAACTTTAATGAATCTTGGCTCACTACCCTCAATTGAAATTTCTGAAGAACCTTTCTTGGTTACTTTGTGCCTATAAAAACTTAATTTTTCATTCCAATCTTTCGTATCATCAAAGATCAAAGAACCTTTAACACCTGTCACAGTAAAAGAATGATCTTTTATAGGAGAAACCCATGATGCATTTATTATGGCCTTAATTCCATTTTTAAATTCAATATTAATAAGGGCTTTATCAAAAATATCTTTTTGAAAAATATCTTCCCCAAATTTAGAAACTTTTAACACATCTGATTGAGCCACAGATAAAATCATAGATATATCGTGAGGAGCAAAACTCCAAATTACATTTTCCTGAGATCTTATTTTACCTAGAGATCTTCTGTTTGATTGGATAAAACTCACATTACCAATAAGACCTTTCTTTATTTCTTTTTTTAATCTTTCAAAAACAGGATGGTATTGAATAAGATGTCCCACCATCAATATACGTTTACTTTTTTTAGATTCTTTTATCATTTTGTCAGCTTCTTTCAAATTCATTGATAAAGGTTTCTCAACAAAAACATGTTTATTAGCCTTTAGTGCCTTAACAGCTAGGTCAGCATGCAACGGAGCAGGAACTGATAGGATCAATGCATCTGCATCTGATTTGCATGCTTCTTCAAAGGTAAAACTTGGGACTGAGAATTTTTTAGAGAATTCATTCGCAACAACGTTATTGAAGTCGCAAATTCCATAGAGATGTCCTAAGTCATTATAATTTCTTACAAGGTTTTTACCCCAATAGCCACAGCCAACAACTATTACTTTCATATATTATGCCTTGACTACTTTGGCATTAACTTGAATGTTATCCATTGCGTTACGAGTATCAATTATTAAGTCAGAGTTTTTTGATAAGAATTTATAGTTGATATATGAATGATCAGTACTAATCAAAA